>NHCFR05603__coassemble_291_pt1 | contig 47384 bp, 38 predicted proteins | sample NHCFR05603__metabat2_high_PE_044 | metagenome-assembled genome bin NHCFR05603
AGCGCCGCCGTTGGGGCGGAGGAAATCGGTCTCATGTTCGGGCATTTGCTCCTTCAGGGATTCCTGGTATTCCGTCGCCTGCTGGGTGTTCATGAAATATGAAACGTCGTCCAGGTATATGTAAGCGGACTGCGTTCCTTCAGGCAGCAGCACGACTTCCATCAGGATACGGTTGTTGGCGTCGTAAAACCGGTTGCCCGTGTAATACACGCGCGCGTCGGGCAAAAGCGTGACGGGCTGGCCGTTGGCGTCGTAGGCCGGCTGGCCATAGGCGTCATAGCCCATGGCGCCGTTGCCGCCGACGACGGCGTAGGGGGTTTCCGGCTCTTCCCAGGACTGCTGGGGATGATCGAGCTGATAGGCCTCGTCGGCCGTGAGGAAGCGGAATTCGCTCATTTTCAGGTAGCCCTGCGTGCCGTCCTCCAGAGCGACCAGGCACCAGAGGCCGCCCTGCGCGTCATGCTGCGTGGAAAATTCCATGCCCTGCTGGAACGTTACCAGGGCGTCCGCGGAAACCGAGGCGACGTAATCGCCGTTGGGCGCGGAGTACAGCGCGGCATTCTGGCCCGTCACGCGTCCGCGCGGGTCTTCGTAGGCGGGCAGCTGCTCGTATTCGATGGCCGGCGTTTCGACGGCCGGAGGCGTGGGGTCGACGGTCCCGCCGGGCGTATAGGCGTTATACGACAGGGTCAGCGTATCGCCCTGTATGGTGGCGCCGTCCGCGCTGCGCAGCTGCAGGGCCAACGGCGTCGTTTCGGACGTTTCCAGGTTGAGCCATTCCTGGCCCGTCATGACGTCAAAATAGGTATATTCGTTCACGCCGCCCATGCCGTCGTCTATCAGGGCGGTGATGCGCACATAATTGAGCGGAACCAGGCTTCCGGGCAGCACCTGAATCCAGATGCGCGTCTGCGTCTGGTCCGTATAGGCCCAATCATAGTCCACGCCGCGCACGGCGGAGACGACGATGGGCTGACCGGTTTCATCCGTCCCGCTCTGATAATACACTGTGATATCCATCAGCCCCGGCGAAGCGAACGCCGTGCAGGGCAAAAGCAATGCGAGCGCCAACATCAGGCAAAACAGGCGCCGGAAAGCCATTCCAAACCCCTCCTTACTTTCCAAGAACAGCATGCCTTCAAGCACTTTTCCGAGGAATCTGTTCTATTGTAAACATAACGCTTTGGAAAGTCAATTTCGTCCATGCAAGAGGAAATCCTGTCTTCGACGGCGAAAAGGATGGGACGGCGCGGGTTGCCGGCAGGCTGAGCAAAGGAGCGGAGGCAGACAGCATGGACATTCGAAACTTGGAGGAAACCGTCATATCCGGGGAAAAGGTCTTTGAAGGCAAGCTGATTTCCGTGGAACACTGGCAGGTCAGAACCCCGGGCGGCCGCACGGCGCTGCGCGAAATCGTGCGCCATGTCGGGGCGGCGGCGGTGGTGCCGCTGGACGCGGACGGCAGCGTGACGCTGGTGCAGCAGCACCGCGTGGCCATGGGACGGGTCATGCTGGAAATCCCCGCAGGGAAGAAGGACGGCCCCGACGAAGACGCGCTGGTATGCGCCAAGCGGGAGCTGGCGGAGGAGACGGGCCTGCGCGCGCGGGAATGGCGGTTTTTGACCACGCTGGATACCTCGCCCGGTTTTTTGACGGAGCGCATCGGGCTGTACCTGGCGGAAGGGCTTTCGCAGGGCGAGACGAACCCGGACGAGGACGAATACGTGCGCCTGGTTCGGATGCCGCTGGAGGAGGCGGTGGCGCGCGTCATGCGCGGAGAAATCGCCGACAGCAAGACGGTGTGCGGCCTGCTGATGGCCTGGACCATATACGCGCGGCGGCCATAGGCCGCACGGGAGATTTTCGGAAAAGGCGAACGGTTTTGCAAAAGGAGACAAGGGGGCGTTGAGGATGTTTAAGGTGGCGGTAATCGGCGCGGGCAGCACCTATACGCCGGAGCTGGTGGACGGAATCCTGCGCAGGCGCGAGATTCTGCCGGTGGAAGAGCTGGTGCTCATGGACATTGACGAGCGGAAACTGCGCATTGTCGGCGCGCTGGCGCAGCGCATGGCGGCGCACGTGGACGAAAAGCTCCGGGTGAGGCTGACCATGGATTTGGACGACGCGCTGGACAAGGCGACGTTCGTCATGGCGCAGATTCGCGTAGGCAAGCTGCCCGCGCGCCATCTGGACGAGAGCATTCCGCCCACGTTCGGACTCATCGGACAGGAAACCACGGGCATCGGCGGTTTCTTCAAGGGCCTGCGCACCATCCCGGTGATGATGGACATCGCCGGACGCATGGCGGCGCGCTGTCCGGACGCGTGGCTGATTAACTTTTCCAATCCTTCCGGCATGATTGCCGAGGCGCTGCTGCGCCATACGTCCGTGCGGATGATGGGCCTGTGCAACGTGCCTATCAACATGAGCGCGTCGGCCCGCAAGGCCGTCGGCGACGAAAACGCGCAGATTGAGTCCGTCGGGCTTAACCACCTCAGCTGGATTACGTCGGTCAAAAGCCATGGGAAGGAATGCCTGGGCGACCTGCTGGACCAAGGCTACGCGGGCGAAAAACCCGCCAATATTCCCAAGTCGAACTTTGACAGAGAATGCCTGCTGGCCTGCGGCGGCATCCCCAACAGCTATCTGCTGTACTACTATGACCGCCAGGAGCGCCTGCGCCATCAGCAGGAACAGGAAAAAACCCGCGCGCAGGTCTGCATGGAAATCGAGGAAGAGCTGCTCAAACTCTACGCGGACGAAGGGCTGTATGAAAAGCCCGCGCTGCTGGACAAGCGCGGCGGACATCTGTACTCGGAAGCCGCCGTGTCGCTGGCCGAGGCCATTTACAACGACACCGGCGCGTGCCATGTGGTCAACGTGCAAAACGGCGGCGTGCTGCCCTATCTGGAAAAGGAAGAAGTGGCCGAGATTGCCTGCGCTATCGGGAAAAACGGCGCCACGCCCCTGCCGGTGCAGGCCCAGGGAACGCGCCACATGGTGGCGCTCATCCGCACGGTCAAGGCATACGAGCGCCTGGCGGTGGAAGCGGCGCTGACCGGCTCGCGCGAGGCGGCCCTCGCGGCGCTGATGATTCACCCGCTGGTAGGGGATTACCCAAGGGCGCGCGACTGCTTTGACGCGCTGCTTAAGGCGCACGCGCAGTATCTGCCCCAGTTTGCGGAGGCCGGAAAATGAGCGGGTATGTGCTGGGGGTGGACGGCGGAAATACCAAGACGGACTACCTGCTGCATACGATGGACGGGGCGCTGTGCGCGCACCTTCGCGCGGGCACCTGCTCGCATGAGGCGATAGGCATGGAAGGCGCCCGGCGCGAGATGGGCGCGCGCATCGGAGAGCTGCTGGCAGGCCGGGGCCTGACGTGCGCGGACGTGCGGGCGGCAGCGTTCGGGCTGGCGGGCGTGGACCAGATATACCAGAAAAACGCGCTGGATGATATCGTCAAGGCGTTGGGCTTTCCCAACAGCGTGGTGATGAACGATGCGTTCCTGGGCATTAAGGCGGGCAGCGAGAGCGGCGTGGGCGTCTGCTCCATCAACGGCACCGGCACCGCGGCCGGCGGCATCGATGCGGCCGGGCGCTGGGTGCAGGTGGGCGGCATGGGCGCGACGCTCAGCGGGGACCAGGGCGGCGGAAAATACATCGCCAGCCGGACGCTGGGCGCGGTATACGACGCGGTATACCGCTTCGGCACGCCGACGGCGCTGACCGCGCGCGTATTGCGGCGCTTTGGGCTTTCGGACGCGGAAGAGCTGCACTGCGCGATAAGCACCCAGTTCCAATACGGCAGGGCCGTTACGGCGCTGGAGGTCACGCAGCTTCTTTTCGCCGCCTCCGAGGAGGGCGACGCGGTGGCGCGCGGCATTGTGGAGGAGGTGGCGGAGGCGCTGGCCCGCAGCGCCGCGGGCTGCGCGGTGCGGCTGCGCTTTGACGGGGACATCCCGGTGGTGCTGATTGGCTCGGTCTGGACGCGGGGCCGCCACGGGCCGATGATGGAGCACTTCCGCCGGTGTTTTGAGCGCTTTGCGCAAAAGCCCTGCCGGCTGCATGTGCTGGAGGTGCCGCCCGCGGCGGGCTCGGTGCTGTGGGCGCTGGAGCTGGCGCGGGGCGAAGTGCCGGACGGGAAAACGCGCGAAAGGGTGTTTGCGGACACGCGGGCGCTGTGACCCGGCCGGAAGCGCCGCCAGGGCAACGCACAGGATACAATACGGAGGCTGCCGCCGGGATGCGCGGCGTCTCCGTGTTTTTTTGCGCGGACGCGCCTATCCCAGCAGCCAGGCCGAAACGGCGCGCACGCACAGGCACAGCGCCGCGCCAAAGAGCGTGGGCAGCGCCATGCCCGCCAGCATCCATTTCCAGGACCCGCTTTCCCTGCGCAGCGTCAGGCAGGTGGTCGAACACGGCCAGTGCGCCAGGGAAAACAGCAGCGCGCAGAGGGCCGTCGTCGCGGTCCAGCCATGCGCTGTCAGAACGGCGCGCAGGACGGCCAAATCGGGCAGCGCGGACAGCGTTTCCCGGGACAGGTATGCCATCAGCGCGATGGGCAGGACGATTTCATTGGCAGGAAACCCCAGGAGAAAGGCGCCGAGCAGGACGCCGTCCATCCCCAGCGCGCGGCCCAGCGGGTCGAGGGCGTCCGTCAGGCGGGACAACAGGCGGATTCCGCCCGGCGCGGCGTTGGAGAGAATCCAGAGCACAAGCCCCGCCGGAGCGGCCACCGCGACCGCGCGGCCCAGCACAAACAGCGTCCGGTCCCGCAGCGAGCGCACGATGACCTTGCCCACCTGCGGACGCCGGTAGGGCGGGAGCTCCAGCGTAAAAGAGGAAGGAACGCCGCGCAGCAGCGTGTGGGACAGCAGCCACGAGGCCGCGAGCGTCAGGCCCACCCCCAGCGCGATGACGCCGGTCAGCATGACGGCGCCGGCCAGCGCGTGCGTTCCGGCAAAGAACATGCTCAGGAGGGCGATCATCGTGGGGAACCGCCCGTTGCAGGGCATGAAGCTGTTGGTCAGCATGGCGATAAGCCGTTCGCGGGGCGAATCGATGATGCGGCAGCCGGTTACGCCTGCGGCGTTGCAGCCCAGGCCCATGCACATTGTCAGCGCCTGCTTGCCGCATGCGCCGCATCGCTGAAAACGCCGGTCCAATGTAAAGGCGACGCGCGGCAGATATCCCGCGTCCTCCAGCAGGGTAAACAGAGGAAAGAATATCGCCATGGGCGGCAGCATCACCGCCGCCACCCACGCCGCTACCCGATATGCGCCCTGCGTCAGCGCGCCGGTAAGCCAGGCCGGCGCGCCGAGCGCCGAAAGCCCCTGCGCCAGCGGCGCTTCCAGCCCCAGCAATGCGCCCGACAGCCATTGGGAGGGCACGTTGGCGCCGGCCAGCGTGATATAAAACACGGCGCAAAGGAGCAGCAGCATGGCGGGGATGCCGGTCAGGCGGCTGGTCAGCAGCCTGTCGAGCCGGAGCTGGCGGGGGCCATAGCCCTGGCCTTCGGCGCGCACCGCTTCGGCGCATATCCGTTCCGCCATGCGATAGCGCGCGCGCACGCTGTGCTCCTGCAAATCGTCGGGTATCGACGGGCGAACCTGCTCCAGCGCCGACCGCACCCGGGCGAACCGGTCCGCGTCCAGGCGCGCAGCCAGCGCGGACGCTATCGCTTCGTCTTTCTCCAGCAGGCGCAGCGCCAGCCAGCGCGCGTTGGGGAACCCCGCGGGCAGCGGCGAAAGCGCGCGCGCCACCCGGCGCGCGGCCTGCTCTACGGCCCGGCGATGGCGCGGACACAGCGCCCGGGGCGCGGGCCGGTCGGGGTCGGAGACGGAGGACAGGGCGCGCAGCAGCGCGTCCAGCCCCTCTCCGCTGCGCGCGGCGCATGCGCACACCGGGACGCCCAGGCGCGCAGAGAGCGCCTCCGCGTCCACGCGAATGCCCCGCCGGGCCGCTTCGTCCACCAGATTGACGCACACCACCGTGCGCGGCTGCAGCTCCAGCACCTGCAAAACAAGATTCAAATTGCGCTCCAGGCAGGCGGCGTCCGCCACGACGACGGATGCCTGCGCGCCGCCAAAGCAGAGAAAGTCGCGGGAGACTTCCTCCTCCGCCGAGCGGGCCAGCAGCGAGTAGCTGCCTGGAAGGTCGGCCAGCGCGTATTCCACGCCGTCATATACGCACAGCCCGCGCATGACTTCGACGGTCTTTCCCGGCCAGTTGCCGGTATGCTGCCTGAGGCCGGTCAGCGCGTTGAATACGGTGCTCTTGCCTACGTTGGGATTCCCGGCCAGCGCAATGGAGCGCCTTTGCATGTTCGACCGCCTCCTGCTACGGGTTTTCCGTTTCCTCTACCAGGATGGTTGCCGCGTCCCGGCCGCGCAGCGCGACGACCGCGCCGCGAATCAGATAGGCCCGTGGATCGCCCCCGGGGCTTTCAAACAGGCATGTCGCGGCCGCACCCCGGGTAAACCCCATATCCAGCAGCCGCGCGCGAATGCTCTCGTCGGTGTCCAGCCGCGCCACGCGCGCGGTTTTTCCCACCGGCACGCGCACGAGCGATTTTCTGTTTTCCACGGCTTTCGCCTCCGTTTGCATGGCAGGGCAAAAAACCCTCTCACGCCCTACGATATGCGCGGCGGCCGGAATATGACAATGCGCCGCGCCGACGGCCTCCGCAGACGGCGTGCCGCCGGAAGAAAGAAGGAAAAGTGGAGAGATAATAAAGAGAAAAACAAAGAATTTATGATAAAATGGAGAAAGAACACCATACTATGGAGCGAATTGCGGAAAATGTGGAAAATGAAGAGCGAAAGGCAAAACAGGCCCGGGGAACGGCGCGCGCCGGTTTTTTGCGCCCCCACCTTGCTCTTGACGAGAATCCCTAGTATAATGAAAACAGGAAAAAAGGCGCAAGACTTGCAAAGGAGCGATTGGATGCAGGAAGCGAAACAAACGCCGCTGTATGCGAACCATATCAAGCTGGGCGGCAAGATGGTGGAATTCGGCGGATGGGCTTTGCCGGTGCAGTACAGCGCAATTCTGGCCGAGCATAAGGCGGTGCGCGAGGCGTGCGGCGTCTTCGACGTTTCCCACATGGGCGAAATCACGGTGCAGGGAAAGGACGCGCTGGCGTTTTTGAACCGGCTATGCACGAACGATTTTTCGGACATGGCGGACGGTCGCTGCCGCTACTCGCCGATGTGCTATCCGGACGGGGGCACGGTGGACGATTTGATTGTGTACAAAAAGCGGGAGAACGACTATCTGGTCATTGTCAATGCGTCCAACTGCGAGAAGGACTTCGCCTGGATGCAGGAACACGCGCAGGGCGAAGTGACGGTGAAGAACATCTCCGAAAACGTCGCGCAGATTGCGCTGCAGGGGCCGAAGTACCGCGAGGTGCTCGCGGCTGCGGGCACGGAGGGACAGCTGCCGGAAAAGCCGTATACGTTCCGCGAGGATATCATCCTTGCCGGCGTGGACTGCCTGGTTTCCAAGACCGGCTATACGGGCGAGCCGGGCGTGGAAATCTATCTGCGGCCGGAGCATGCCTGCCGGCTGCACATGGCGCTCATTGACGCGGGCGCGGTCCCCTGCGGGCTGGGCGCGCGCGATACGCTGCGCTTTGAATGCGCGATGCCGCTTTACGGACATGAGCTGTCCGCGGACATTACCCCCCTGGAATGCAACCTGAAATCCTTTGTGAAGATGGACAAGCCCGACTTTATCGGCAAAGAGGCGCTGGCCGCCCGGCCGCGCACGCGCCGGCGTATCGGCCTGGAGCTGGTGGACCGCGGCATTGCGCGCGAGCACTGCGACGTGGTGGACGCGCAGGGCCGTGTCGTCGGCCAGACGACCAGCGGCGGTCCCGCGCCGACGCTGGGCAAAAATATGGCCATGGCGCTGGTCACGCTGGAGGCGGCGGAGGCGGACGAGCTGTGGATTCGGGTGCGCGACCGCCTGCTGCGCGCCAAGCGCGTGAAGCTGCCGTTTTACAGGAGCGTGCATACCTGATGACGCAGCAGGATTCCCGGTTCTTTGCCCATCCCCAGCGGCTGCTGGGCAGGATTTTTCTGGCGGTGGGCCTGGCGCTGCTGGGCATATCCGCGGGGGTGGCGGCGGCGGTAAACGGGGCGGAGCCCGTGTGGATTGCGCTGTTGGGGCCGCTGATTTGCGGCGGCGTGTTTGTCTGCATCGGGCTGGGCTTTTTGCTCTACACGCGCCGGAAAAGGCGGCAGCTGGAGGATTTGTTGCGCCATGGAGAACGGATAACGGCGCAGGTCGTCGGCCTGGAGAGCGCGTACAATGTGCGCATGAACGGACGGCCCCTGCTGCGCCTGGTCTGCCAGTATACGGAAGGCGGCGTGACCTATACCTGCCGCAGCGACTATCTGCGCGGCCGCCCGATTGTGCAGGCGAACACCGTGACGGTGCTGCGCGACCCGCAGGACAGGCGCCGCTATGTGGTGGAGCTGGAAGGCGCTCTGGCGCCTTCCGTGGAGCTATAAACAAGCGAGGGTAAAATGAAAAGGAGGGCTTTCCTATGATTCCCAGGGACCGTAAGTTTACCAAGGAGCACGAATGGGTGCTGGTGGAGGATGGCGTCGCGTCGATAGGGCTGACGGATTTTGCGCAGCACTCGCTGGGCGATATCGTGTTTGTGGAGCTGCCCGTGGTGGGCGACGCCGTGGAGGCGGGCGGCCGTCTGGCGGTGGTGGAATCGGTCAAGGCCGCGTCGGACGTGTTCTGCGCCGCGGCGGGCGAAGTGGTGGAAGTCAACGCCGAGCTGGAGGACGCGCCGGAAAGGATAAACGAGGCGCCCTGGGAGGCGTGGATTGCCCGCGTGCGCGTAGAGGCGCTGGACGAAGGCGCGCTGCTGGACGCGGACGCCTATGAAGCGCTGGTCAAAGCGGAGGAAGAAAAGGCATGAGAAGCTATATCCCCGCCACGCGCGAGGAACAGGCGCGCATGCTGGAATCCATGGGCCTTTCCTCCATGGAGGAATTGCTCCGCGATATCCCGCAGGGCGTGCGCCTGAACCGTCCGCTGGACCTGCCCGAGGGCAGGAGCGAAGCGGAGGTGCTGCGCGCGCTGCGCGGCTATGCGGCCGAAAACCATACGGAGCGTCCGATGTTCCGCGGGGCGGGCGCGTACCGGCATTTTATTCCTGCGATTGTGGACGCCCTGACGGAGCGGGGCGAGTTCCTCACCGCTTATACGCCCTATCAGCCGGAAATGAGCCAGGGCATGCTGCAGGCCATTTTTGAATACCAGACGCTCATCGCGCGCCTGTGCGGCATGGACGCTTCCAACGCCTCCGTCTACGACGGCGCCACCGCGGCGGCCGAGGCGATGCTGATGTGCCGCGACAGCACGCGCAGAAAGAAGATGCTCGTCTCCCTTTCCCTGCATCCGGACGTGCTGGCGGTACTGCGCACCTACGCGCCCTGCGCCGGGGTGGAGCTGGTGGAAATTCCGCTGGAAAACGGCGTGACGGACGTGCGCGCGGTGGCGGAACACGCCGAAGGCGCGGCGGGCCTGATTGCGCCCAGCCCCAACTATTTCGGCCTCCTGGAGGATACCGCGGCGCTGGCGCAGGCCATCCATGCCGCGCGCGGCCTGATGGTCAGCTATGTAAACCCCATTGCGATGGGCATTTGCAAAAAGCCGGGCGCGCTGGGCGCGGACATTGCCGTGGGCGACGGCCAGCCGCTGGGCCTGCCGCTGAGCTGGGGCGGGCCGTATGTGGGCTTTATGGCCGTCAAGCAGCGCTACCTGCGCAACCTGCCGGGCCGCATTGTCGGCGAAACGGTGGACGATGCGGGCCTGCGCGCCTATGTATTGACCCTGCAGGCGCGCGAGCAGCATATCCGGCGGGAAAAGGCCACCAGCAATATCTGCTCCAACCAGTCCCTGTGCGCCATCCGCGCGGCGCTGTACCTGACCGCCATGGGCCCCGAAGGACTGCGCGAAACCGCGGAGAGCTGCCTGCAAAAGGCGCACTATGCGGCGGAAGGTATTTGCAGCCTGCACGGCATGCGGCTGCGCTATTCCGGCCCGTTCTTCCACGAGTTCGTCGTGGACAGCGACCGGCCGGCCGCGCAGATTGACGAGGCGCTGCGCGAGATGGGCATTGTCGGCGGCCTGCCGCTGGATGCGCACGGCATTTTGTATTGCGTGACGGAAATGAATACCCGCAGGGAAATTGACGCGCTCGTGCGCGGCCTGGAGGTGATCGCATGAGCCGCAGTGTCCTGCCCACCTGTTTTGAAATCTCCCATCCCGGGCGGCGCGGCGCGGACGTGCCGGCGCTGGACGTACCGGTTCGGGAGGGGCTGCTGCCCGAGGAGATGCGGGATGCGCCGCCTGCGCTGCCGGAGCTTTCCGAGGTGGAGGTCGTTCGGCACTACACGGCCCTGACGCGCCGGAACCATGGCGTGGACAACGGGTTTTACCCGCTGGGGTCATGCACGATGAAATATAATCCCCGCATGAACGAGGAGGCCGCCGCTTGGTTTGGCGACCTGCATCCGCTGGCCGACGCGCGCGATGTGCAGGGGGCCCTGCATCTGTGCCATGACCTGCAGCGCGCGCTGTGCGAAGTGACGGGCATGGACGCCATGACCCTGCAGCCCGCCGCGGGCGCGCACGGAGAGCTGACCGGCCTGATGCTCATACGCGCGTACCACCGGCACAACGGGGAGCTGGCGCAGCGCCGAAAGATTCTCGTTCCGGATTCGGCGCACGGAACCAACCCGGCCTCCGCGGTCATGGCGGGGTTTGAGGTGGTCGAGGTGCCCTCCGCGCCGGACGGCGGCGTGGATATCGAAGCGCTGCACGGGCTGGCGGGGCCCGATACCGCCGCCCTGATGCTGACAAATCCCAATACGCTGGGCCTGTTCGATACGCGCATAGAAACCATCGCCGAAATCGTGCACGGCGCGGGCGGCCTGCTCTATTACGACGGCGCAAACCTGAACGCGGTCATGGGCATTGTCCGGCCGGGCGATACGGGCTTTGACGTCGTCCATCTCAACCTGCACAAGACCTTCTCCACGCCGCATGGCGGCGGCGGCCCGGGAGCGGGCCCGGTGGGCTGCAAGGCGCGCCTGGCGCCGTTCCTGCCGACGCCGGTGGTGGTGAAGACGGAAACGGGCTATGCCCTGGACAGCGACAGGCCGCTTTCCATCGGGAAGGTCAAGGCCTTTTACGGCAACTTCGGCGTGTGCGTAAAGGCCTACGCCTATATCCTGTCGCTGGGAGGAAAAGGGCTTCGGGAAGCCAGCGAAGCGGCGGTGCTCAACGCCAACTATATCATGCACCGGCTCCGGGATACCTACGAAATCCGGTTCCACCGGCCGTGCATGCATGAGTTTGTGCTCAGCACCGAAAACATCCCGGGCCTGACCGCGACGGACGTGGCCAAGGGCCTGATCGATCGCGGCATCCATCCGCCGACCATCTATTTCCCGCTGATTGTACACGAGGCCATGATGGTCGAGCCGACCGAGAGCGAGGCGCCCGAAACGCTGGACGCGTTCTGCGAGGCCATGCTGGAGCTGGCGGGCGAGCCGCCGGAGAAGCTGGCCGCTTACCCGCAGACCACGCCGGTCGGCAGGCCCGACCAGACGCTGGCTGCCCGCAAACCCAAGGTTGTCGGCTGAAGCCGGCGAGAACGCGAAACGAACAGGACCGCCGGAGGGACCTCTCTCCGGCAAAAGACCGCTGAAAAACTGCGTTTTTCAGCGGTCTGAAGCTTACGGGCTTTTGTCGGACCGACGGGGAGGAGACGGCATGCAGTGGACCCGGGCGCAGCGCCAGGCCATCGAGGCGCGGGGCGAAAACCTCCTGGTTACCGCGGCGGCAGGCAGCGGAAAGACGGCCGTGCTGGCCGAGCGCATTCTCTCGCTGGCCAGGGAAGGCGTGCGGATAGACGCGATGCTGGTGGTCACCTTCACGCGCGCCGCCGCGGCGGAAATGCGCGCGCGCATTCTCAAGCGGCTGTATGAGGAAGGCATGGCCGAGCAGGCGCTGCGCGTGGAGCGCGCGGACATTTCCACGCTGCACGGGTTTTGCGCCCGCGTCTGCCGCATGCATTTTCAGGCCGCGGGCGTGGACCCGTCCTTCCGCGTGGCGGAGGGGGCGGAGCTGGGCGTGTTGCGGGCCATGGCGCTGGAAGAGGCGCTGACCGCCTGCTTTGAATCGCCCACGCCCGCCTTTGCGCGGGTCTCCGCCTGCCTGACGCAGCAGGAGCTGGCGGAGCAGACGGAGGCGCTGTATGATTTTCTGATGGCCCGGCCCGACCCCTGGCCCTGGCTCGACGGCGCGCTGGCCGAGCTGGACACCACCCCGCAGGCGCTGCGGGAAAGCCCGTGGATGCGGGTGCTGTGCGAGGGCGTGGCCGAGGACGCGCGGCGTGCGGCGGCGGCCTATGAGCGGCTGGTCCGCTTTGCGCGCGAGACGGGAATCTTTGAGGATTTCGCGCAGCGGGAGGCGGCAGAGGCCGAGGCGTTCCGCCGCGCGGCGGAGGAAGGGCCCGAGGCGCTGGCCCTTCGGGGCGAAACGGTCTTTGCCCGCCGGCCGTCGGCGAAAAAGGACATGCCTGCCGAAGCGGTTTCGCGCTTTGCGGCGCTGCGGGACGAAGCGAAGAAGAAACTGACGGAGGCGCAGCAGCGCGCGCAGCGCCTTGTGGGCGGACTGGAGGAGCGCTGCGAGGATATCGGGCAGAGCGGCAGGATGCTGGAAGGGCTGGCGGAGGCGGTCCGCGCCTTTCACGAGCGATTTGCCGTCCTGAAGGAAGAGCGGAATCTGCTGGATTTCCACGACCTGGAGCATTGCGCCCTGCGCGCCCTGCGCGAGGAATCCGTCGCCGACGCGGCGCGCCGGCGCTATCTGCATGTGTTCGTGGACGAATACCAGGATTCCAGCCTCATCCAAGAGGCCATTCTCGGCTGCGTGTCCAATGGGCGCAATCTGTTTCTGGTGGGCGACGTCAAGCAGAGCATTTACCGGTTCCGCCTGGCAGAGCCCGGGCTGTTCCTGCAAAAGCTGGCTGACTACGGCGACCGGCCGGGCGGCGGCGGGCGGAGCATCGCGCTGAACGCGAATTTCCGCTCCCATCCCACCGTGCTGCGCTGCATCAACGGCGTGTTCCGCCGCGTGTTTTGCGGCGGCGCGATGGAGCTGACATACGGCCCGCAGGAAGAGCTGACGCGCGGCGTGACGCAAGGGTGGAGAGGCGCGCCCGTAGAACTGCATCTGGCCGGCCGGTGTGACGAGGAGGACGAGGATGCGGAAGGCGCAGACGCGCTCACCCCGGAGGCCCGCGAAGCCGTGCGCCAGGAAGCGGAAATCATTGCAGACCGCATCATTGCGCTGCGCAACGCGCCGGAGCGCCATTACCGGCTCAGCGAGATGGTCGTTCTGCTGCGCGCCGCGCGGGGGAAAGCCGAGGCGCTGACGGAGGTGCTGCGCCGCCGGGGGATTGCCGCGCGCTCCGACGTGGGCGAGGACGCGCTGGGCAGGCCGGAGACGCAGGCGGTCGTCGCGCTTTTGAAAGCCATTGACAACCTGCGCCAGGACGTGCCGTTGCTGGCCGCGCTGCGGGGTCCCGCGCTGGGGCTGGAGGACAGCGCGCTGGCGGCCATCCGCACGGCGCACCCGGAGGGCCCGTTTGCGGAGGCCATGCTCGCCTATGCGCAGGGCGAGGATGCGCTGGCCGGGGCGCTGCGGGGCTTTATCGAGAAAATCCGCCGGTGGGCGCTGGAGGCGCAGGTCATGCCGCTGGATGCGCTGCTGCGCCGCATCTATGAGCAGACCGGGCTGTACGCGCAGGCGGGCGCCATGCCGGAGGGCGAAACCCGGCAGGCAAACCTGCGGGCGCTGTGCGAATATGCCGCCGCGTACCAGACGGCCCAGGGGGGCGGGCTGGGCGGCTTTTTGCGGTATCTGGAGCGCGTGCGCAGCCACGAGGGCCTCGCCGCGCCCATGCTGGGCGAGCGCGACGATTTGGTGCGCGTGATGAGCATCCACAAGAGCAAGGGCCTGGAATTCCCGATTGTCTTTGTGGCGGGGTTGGGCGCGCGCTTTCGCGCACCGCGGATGGAAAGCCTGGAAAAGCACGCCGATTTGGGCATCGCCGCGCCGCTTATCGACCCGGCGCTGCGCGCCGTCCGGCCGACGCTGGCCCAGGAGGCCATTGCCGCCCAGCGCCGGCGCGAGGGAATCGCCGAGGAAGCCCGCATCCTTTACGTCGCGCTGACGCGCGCGGAAAGCCGCCTCATTCTGGTGGGAACGCCCCGTTCCGGAGACGAGGAACGGTGGGACGCGGGCGATCCGGCCGGGGCGCAGTGCGCGCTGGACTGGCTGGCGCCTGTCGCCCGCGACGAGGCGGGCTGGTCCCTGTCGCGCCACGGCCTGCGGCAGCCCCTGCCCGCGCTGCCGGAGAGCGACCGGGCGGCGGAATTTGCGGGAAGAATCCTGCAGATGCCCATGCCGCCGCTTATCTCCGATTCGCTGCGCGCGCTGGCCTGGACGCCGCCGGCCCCGGACGCGCGCCCGCTCAAGCAGAGCGTATCGTCGCTGGCGCGGGTGCAGGCGAAGGAAGGCGAAAGGGAGGACGCGCTGCGAACCATGGAGGACCTGCCCCGGCGGCCGCTGTTTCTGGAGGCGCGCGGGCTGACCCCTGCGGAGCGCGGAGAGGCCATCCATGCTTTTCTGCGGGCCGTGCCGCTGGACGCGCAGGATTTGCAGGCCGTATGTCGAAATCTGGTGGAGCGGGGCGTGCTCTCGCCCGAACAGGCGGCCGCGCTGCCGCTGGGGAAGCTGCGGCGCTGTATGGACGGCCCGCTCTGGCAGCGCATGCGCAGGGCGGAGACGATACGGCGCGAGTGGGCGTTCAACCTGCGGATGGACGACGGCGCCGCCTGCACGCTCCTGCAGGGCGTCATCGACTGCTGCTTCCTGGAGGAAGGCGCCTGGGTGCTGGTCGATTACAAGTCCGACCATGTGTGGGACGTCGACGCGCTGCTGGCGCGCTATGCGCCGCAGCTGGCGCTGTATGCGCGGGCGCTGACGCAGATTACGGGCCTGCCGGTGCGGGAAAAGAACCTGTTTTTGCTGGAAAAGGAGACGGGCTATATACTGCCATGACCATAAGACTTGACTATCATTTGCACACCTGCCATTCCATGGACTGCGAGCAGAGCCTGGACACGCTGTGCGCGGCCGCCGTGCGGACGGGGCTGACGGAAATCTGCATTACCGACCATACCGAGTTCGGCCATCCGTATCCGGGCAGCGACGTGCCGCCGGTGGTGGAGGACTGGCTGGCGGACATCGAAGCGGCGCGGGAGGCCTGGCCGCAGCTGACCATCCGGGCCGGCCTGGAAATTGGAGACAACCCGCTCTGCCGCGAGCGCATCAAGCGGTGGCACGCGGCGCTGCCGCTGGATTTCAAACTGCTTTCGCTCCACCTGATTGACCAGGAAGACCCGTTTGTGCCCGAGTTTTTTGCACACCGCGACCAGGCGACGCTGTACAGGCGCTATGTGGAGTCGCGCCTGGAGTCGGCGATGGCCTGGGAGCCGGAAGAATTCGACGCCTTCGCGCACATCGGGTACTGCGCGAAGTTTGCGCCGTATCCGCTGGAGGAAAGGCCGCTGCGCCGCCGTCACGCGCCCGAGGCCATGGACGCGCTGCTGCGCCGGCTGGCGGAAAACGGGAAAGCGCTGGAAATCAACACCTCCGGCCGAAAGACCATGCCGGAGTTTTTGCCGGACCGGGAGATTGTCACGCGATTCCGGGAGCTGGGCGGCGAGTTTGTCACGCTGGGTTCGGACGCGCACACGCCCGAATATGTGGGGCGCTGGATAGACGAGGCGGCGGAGCTGGCCAAGAGCTGCGGCATACGATGGGCGCTGACGTTTTCACAGCGCAGGCCCATCCCCGTCGCGCTGTGAGTGCGGAGCGGGGAGCGCATGCCGGGAGGACGGACGGCGAGGGTTTCACGTGAAACCTTTGGCGCGGCCGGGAGGCATTGTTTCACGTGAAACATACGGGAGGAACCGAAATGGACGACCTGTTTTCCATGGCCATGGAGCGGCGGGAGGATACGCCGCTGGCCGATCGCATGCGCGCCCGCACGCTCGACGAATTCATCGGGCAAAAGCATCTCGTGGGGGAAGGACGGCTGCTGCGGCGCGCCATTCAGGCGGACCGCCTGACAAGCTGCATTTTCTACGGCCCGCCCGGCTGCGGAAAAACGACCCTCGCCTCGGTCATCGCCGGCTGCACGCGCGCGGCGTTCGTGCGCATGAACGCGGTGACCAGCGGCGTCGCCGACGTCCGCAAGGTGCTCGAGCAGGCGGAAAACCAACGCCGCCTGTACGGACAGCCGACCTATCTGCTGCTGGACGAGTGCCACCGCTGGAACAAGGCGCAGAGCGATTCCATCCTGCCGGCCATCGAAAAAGGCTCCATCCGCTTCATCGGCTCTACGACGGAAAACCCGATGATTTCCATGACGCCCGCCATTGTCAGCCGCTGCCGCCTGTTTCAGTTCTATCCCCTGACGCTCGAAGACGTGCTCGGGGGGCTGCGCGCGGCGCTTGCGGACGGCGAGCGCGGGCTGGCGCGCATGGGCGTCCGGGCGGATGACGACGCGCTGCTGCATATCGCCCGCGTCGCCAACGGCGACCTGCGCTCCGCCTTCAACGCGCTGGAGCTGGCCGCGCTGACCACGCCGCCCGACCGGAAGGGAAATATCCGCATTACGCTGGCGGTCGCCGAAGAATCCATTCAAAAGCCGGTGCTGCAGTGCGACGAGTCGCTTTACTATGACATGCTCTCCGCTTTCTGCAAGAGCCTGCGCGGCTCGGACCCGGACGCTGCGCTGGCCTGGTTTGCCCGCATGTACTATGCCGGGGTGGACCCGCGCATTATCGTGCGCCGCGTGATTGCGCACGCCAGCGAGGACGTTGGCCTGGCCTGCCCCATGGCCCTGCTCCAGGCCGTCGCGGCCTATCAGGCCCTGGAGAGCATCGGCATGCCCGAGGCAAAGCTGGCCATTACCCAGGCCATCGTCTTCGTGTGCGAAAGCCCGAAATCCAACAGCGTCGTCATGGCCATTGACCAGGCGATGGCCGACGCGCAGAAAGGCGGCTTCGGCGCAGTGCCGGTACACCTGCGCGACACCAGCTATCGCGGCGCGCAGCGCCTGGGAGGCGCGGACGGCGAGCGAAACGGCGAAAACTATCGCTATGCGCATGATTTTCCAAACCACTGGGTCGAGCAGCAGTATATGCCCGAGGATTTGACGGGCCGCACATATTATACGCCGAGCGGGCAGGGAGAGGACGTCGCCCGGGAACGGGGCACGGGCAGGCCCCTGCGCGCCGTAAAACAAAAGGAAAGCGCGGATAAAAACGCATAAATACAAAAAATGCACACCGCAAAAAGGAGATAAACGGACGTGAGGGGAACAGTCCGTCTCGGCCATCCTCAGGCAGCGTGCATCGCAAGATTATTGTAGCACTTTTTCGGAACGGATGGAAGGGCTTTCCCGGGGATAGACAAACTTTTTTTCATTCCGCCGGCGAAAAAAACAGGGAAGCGCGCTTCGCCGGGAAAAGCGCGGAAAACGTCCCGTCAAACGGCCGCCCGGCGCGCCGGTCGGCAGGCAGTAAGGAGGAGGCGCCATGCACGAATATATCGCAACTGCGCCCTTCGGGCTGGAAGGCGTGGTGGCGCAGGAGCTGCGGCAGCTGGGCTTTGCCGATGTGCGCGCACAGGAAGGCGGCGCGCGCTTTGCGGCGGACGAGGAAGGGGCGTTTTACGCCAACCTCTGGCTTCGCTGCGCCGACCGGGTGCTTCTGGAGGTGGGCCGGTTTCCCGCAACATCCTTTGAGGAACTCTTTGAGGGCGTGCGCGCGCTGCCCTGGGAGGCCTACCTGCCGCAGGACGCGGCGTTCCCCGTATCGGGCCATTGCGCGCGCTCCCGGCTGATGAGCGTCAGCGACTGTCAGGCCATTGCAAAAAAGGCCATTGTGGAACGCCTGCGGGACAAACGGCGCGTGCGGACGCTGCCGGAAACCGGGGAAACCTACGCGGTGCAGGTCGCGCTCCATCGGGACATGGCCGCGCTCACGCTCAACACCAGCGGCGCGGGCCTTTCGCGCCGGGGATACCGCACCTGGAACGGGGAGGCGCCCCTTCGGGAGACGCTGGCCGCAGCCATGGTGCGCCTGTCGCCCTGGCGCCCGGGAGAGGCGCTGCATGACCCGCTGTGCGGGACGGGGACACTGTTGATTGAGGCGGCGTTCGTGGCGGCGCGGCGCGCGCCGGGGCTGGCGCGCGAATTTGCCTGCGAGCAATGGCGCTGGATGCCGCGGGCGCGCATGCGGGCGCTGCGCGAAGAGGCGCGGGCCGCCTTTATGCCGGAAAACGTCCGGGACATCAGCGGCGGGGATATCGACGCGGACGCGCTGAAGCTGGCCGTCCGCCATCTCGCGCAGGCCGGACTGGCCGGCCGCGTGCCCCTGCGTCGGCAGGACGTGCGCACGGCGCGCCTGTCCTCCGGCGGCGTGGTGCTGACCAATCCCCCTTACGGCCAGCGGCTGTCCGACCGGGTGGGCTGCGACGAGGTGGCGCGCGCGCTTCGCGCGCTGCAGCGCGAAAGCGGCCGCGCGCTTTGCGTGCTCAGCGGGTACGGCGGTTTCGAGCGGGCGTTCGGCCGCAGGGCGGACCGGCGCCGCCGTCTGTACAACGGCCGGCTGGAATGCGAGCTGATGACGTTTTATCCCGGCCCGTCCGGCGGCTGACGGACGCAATCTTTACTTTCCGGCCCGGCTCTGCTATACTGACAACGAGAAAACAGAAGGAGCGTGACCTTATGCCACTTGTCAATTCGCGTGAGATGTTTCGCAAGGCGTACGAGGGCGGCTATGCGATTGGCGCGTTTAACGTCAACAACATGGAAATCGTGCAGGCCATTACCGAGGCGGGCAAGCTGGAAAATGCCCCGTTAATCCTGCAGGTATCCGCGGGCGCGCGCAAGTATGCCAAGCATGTGTACCTGATGAAGCTCATCGAGGCGGCGGTGGAGGACACCGATTTGCCCATCGTGGTGCACTTGGATCACGGCGCGGACTTCGATATCTGCAAAAGCTGCATCGACGGCGGCTTTACCTCCGTCATGATTGACGGCTCCCACCATGATTTCGAGACCAACATTGCGCTGACCCGCCGGGTTGTGGAGTATGCGCATGAGCGCAACGTCACCGTGGAAGGCGAGCTGGGCAGGCTGGCGGGCATTGAGGATGCGGTGAACGTTTCGGCCGAGGATGCGGCGTTTACGGACCCCGACCAGGTGGTGGAGTTCGTCGAGCGCACGGGCGTGGACAGCCTGGCCATCGCCATTGGCACCAGCCACGGGGCTTTCAAGTTCAAGGGTACGCCGCGCCTGCGCTTTGATATTCTGGAAGAAGTCAGCCGGAGGCTGCCCGCCTTCCCCATCGTGCTGCACGGAGCGTCCTCGGTCATCCCGGAATATGTGGACATGGTCAACGCGTACGGCGGCAATATGCCCGGCGCACAGGGCGTTCCCGAGGACATGCTGCGCCAGGCGGCCCGGTCCGCGGTGTGCAAAATCAACATCGACAGCGACCTGCGCCTGACCTTTACCGGCACGCTGCGCAAATACCTGGCCGAGCATCCCGAGCACTTTGACCCGCGCCAGTACCTCACGCCGGTGCGCGACGCGCTGCGCGAGATGGTGCGCCATAAAATCGTCAACGTGCTGGGCTGCAACGGCAAAGCCTGATTGCACCGAACCTGCCGGGCGCGTCTGCGCCTGTCCCCTGGGCGGGGGCGCGGGGGAGCCTCCCCTCGCCTCCGCCGTTTTTATTTGGAGGATTCTGCCATGCGCCGATGGATTGCCGTAACGCTTTTGCTGCTCCTGCTCTGCCCTGCGGCCCGTGCCGAACAGGAGGAGGTATTCTCCTGGACGCTGCAAAAAGGCGCGGAGGGCGTATCTGCCCCCGCGGCGATGGCCATCGCGCAGGACGGAGGCGTGTTCGTGGTGGGCGTCACCGACGATGAGGATTTCACCTTCGGCGAGAGCCGGGGAGGCGAGGACGGCTTTGTCCTGCGCCTGGATGCAAGCGGGCGGATGCTCTGGCAGGGCCGGTGGGGCGGCAGCGGCGACGACGGCTTTACGCATGTGCTGGAGACCGGGGACGGCGGCTGCATCGTCATGGGCGTGACCGCCTCCACGGACGGGGACGCGCAGGCGGCCCGCGGCGGCAAGGACGGCTTTCTGGTGCGCCTGAACGCGCAGGGGGAGACGGTATGGACGAAATGCCTGGGCGGCACGCTGGACGATGAACTGCTCTCCCTCCAGGCGGCCGGCGAGGATGGTTATATCGTCTGCGGACAGACGGCCAGCCGCAACGGAGACCTGGGGGCCAACTTCGGCGGATACGATGCGTGGGCCGCCTACCTCAGCGGCGAGGACGGCAAGCCGCTGTGGGTCATTCGCCACGGCCTGGGCGGGGACGACCGCTTTACCCATGCCGTCGCGTCGGAGGACGGATGCCTGCTGCTGGGGGAGATTGCCGAGGAAACAAGCGCCGCTACCGCCGAGAGCGAAGCGGTCTGGACGGCCCGTCCCGTGGCGATGTTCGTATCGCTGGAGGCGGGCGAGGCGCTCTGGCAGGTCAGCCTGGGCGGCGCGGGCAACAACTGCGTCGAGGCGGTGCTGCCGCTGGAAAGCGGGTGGCTGCTGGCGGGCGATACCAACGCCCAGTCCATGATGATGCCCACCGGCTACGGCGGGCAGGACGCCTGGGTGCTGCAGCTGCGCAGCAGCGGCGCGGTGGCATGGCAGCGCGTGTACGGCGGCAGCAGCGACGAGCGGTCGCATGCGCTTCTTGCCGTGCCCAGCAGCGGATATGTGCTGCTGGCGCAAACCGCATCCTCCAACGGATGGACCCAGGGCACGCACGGGGGCGAAGATTTGTGGGTGGTCAAGATGTCCGGCAGCGGAACGCTGGAATGGCAGCAGGCGCTGGGCGGCAGCGACGATTCCGACCCGGCGGGCATCGTGCGCAATGCGCAGGGAGAATACCTGGTGGCAGGGACGTCGCTTTCTCAGGACGGGGATATCGGGCTGCATCGTTCCGTGCGCACGGGCTTCCTGGCGCGCCTGGCGCCCAACGGAAACCTGCTGCATACGTTGAAAATCGGGGACGACCAGGAGTGCACGCTGTTGGATTTTCAGTCGCGCGACGGGGCCATATATCTGTTGGGCAGCATGCGAAGCATCGACGGCGGCCTGCTGCGGGAAGAGGTATGGATTGCCCGCCTGGCCGAAGAGGGCGCGCAGGCCGACTAGCCCTGCGCCATCCTTTGCAAAACGCCAATCAGCGCCGCGCCGGGAACGCCCAGCGCGGCGCCTGCCGTCAGCAGGGCCAGATTGACCTGCACGCCCAGGCCCAGCGCGCCCATCGTCAGATTCCATGCCCCTACCGCAGCCAGCGCGCTCACGCCGTTGACCAGCAGCCGGCGCGCGCGCCGCGGGGGGCCGAACACGGCCCAGCCCAGGAAGTACAGCGCGCAAAGCCCCGCGCCCGCCCATATCACCAGGCGCCAGGGAACGGAGTCTATCATCAAAAACACCCCCTCTGCCATGGATATGCAGAAGGGGCGTTTTTCATGGCCGTTCGGGCATCTCAGGGCTCCTCGGGTTCGTAGCCGTAGTTGTACTCGTATTCCTCGTAGATGGTCGCGTATTCCGACGTATACAGATACTCGCGCGAGATTTCCACGCCGTTTTGCAGCCAGAGCTTATACGTCTCCACGCGATAGCCCGTGCGCGCGTCCTTAACCTTCTCCCGCGTGCCCACGGGCAAATCCGGGTTGTATGTCTCGACAATTTCCGTGGGGGTCTTGGTGTAGGAGGTCTCCGACCACAAATCAATGCTCAGCCCTTCTCCCAGCGACAGCCCGTACGCTTCCACCGTCACCGTTCGGTCTTCGTACCATGCGGCCAGGAAAACGGGGGCTTCGCTGGTGTTGCGCATGACCAAATCCAGGCGCGGCCAGTCCACCGTGGCGTCCTCGCCGCGCGGCACATAGTCCGACGGCCAGGCGTGGGGCCGGCGCGTGACGATGTCAAAATTGGCGCGCAGGAGCGTGTTGAACAGCGTGGAGGACACCTGGCACACGCCGCCGCCCACCTCCTGGACCGTGCGGCCGTTTTCGATGGCGCCCGCTTCGAGATACCCTTTTTCGCGCGTCCGCTCGCCGGTGGTTTCGTTAAAGGAGATTTCCTCGCCCGGAGCAATCATCAGCCCGTTGAACGCCTCCGCGGCCAGGCGGATGTTGGTGTTGCGGTTTTCGTTGCTGGTGGTTTTCGTGGTGTAGGTGGAAATCAGGCCATAGTTGGCTTCCAGCTGCGCCCGGGTGACGCTGGGCGAAACCGTCTGCACGGATACGGGAACGGTCGCGCCGTAGCTGCCCTGGTCGAGCATGGCGACGACGGTCTGGTAGAGCGCCTCGGCGTCCACACGCTGGCCCATCTGCTCGTCGGAGAAGGCAAAGGTGCGGTCGGTGACGTTAAAGGCGACGACCGACGCGTTTTTCGGCTCGACGGTCAGGCGGGCGGCCACCTCGTCCGTCAGCGCGCGCACGGCCTGGCGGTCATAGGTAAACTCGCTGAAATAGGCGACGGACAGGCCGGGCTCCTTCAGCTTGCGGATGGCGGCATAGCGCTCCTCGAGCGTGCCGGCACGGCCGATGGCCCACGCGCGCTGCAAAAGCTCCTCGGTGTTCCAGGACATGGGCACTTCCTGGGAAGAAATGCGCCAGGTCATTTCCCCGGCGTCCAGGAACAGCTCGAAGGAATCCGCCTGCACCGTCTGCCGGTCTGCCAGCGCCGCGCGCGCCTCGTCCATCGTCATGCCGCCCAGCGCCACGCCGTCGATGGAAATGCCGTCGTAAAACGTGTCGCGCGACACTTCCGCGCGCATGCGCTCAAACTCCTCATAGGCGGACAGCTGCTCGCTGGCCGTGACATACGCGAAAAAAAGCGCGCAGGCCATCAGCGTGATGACCGGCAACGTCCACCAGAGAAAACGCTTGCGCCGCGCGCGACCGTTGGGAAGTTTCTGCTTCAATGTCCTCTCCTTTTCCTGGCCTACCGCCGCCAGCCCGAGCCGCCCTCGTCCATCAGCGCGCGCTCATGCATGCGGAACGACAGCGCCATCAGGCTGTCGCTTAAATGTACGTTGCCAAGCTCCATTTTATCCGGCGCGGTCAAATCCACCGGAGCGAAATTCCATACCGCGCGCACGCCGGCCTCCGCCGCCGTGTCCAGCACGGCACGCGCGCTGTCGGCGGGCGTCGCGATGACCACGATGTCCACGGCATGCTCTGCCAGATAGTTTCTCAGTTCTCCGGCGGGCCATACCTCAACGCCCTGCAAAACCTGGCCGATAAGCGCCGGATCGACGTCAAAAAGCGCGTCCACCACAAACCCTTCCTTGCGGAAGGTCGGATACGAAGCCACGGCGCGCCCGATATTGCCCGCACCGACGATGACCATGTGGTGCGGCGTGTCCACGCCCAGGATTTCCCCGATGCGGCGCTTGAGGTTGGGCACATAATACCCGTATCCCTGCTGGCCGAAGCCGCCGAAGCAGTTCATATCCTGCCGAATCTGCGAGGCAGTAAGCCCCATGCGCTCGCCCAGCGCCCGGGAAGACAGGCGCAACACGCCCTGCGCTTCCAGCTCCCGCAGATGGCGATAGTATCCCGGAAGGCGGCGGACTACCGCGTCGGATACCCGATCTCGTTGATGCATGCCGGTTCCCCCAAACTCGCTTTGCCGTTAGTATACCATGTGTGACAAAAAACAGGCAAGCCCTCCGGTACGATTTGATGAAAGGCGGCGGGGTGTGGTACAATGCTATCATTGACAGGTCTGCGCCCATGCGCCGGGAAGGAGAGCCTATGAACCGTCTTTTGATTGCCGTGGACGGCAACAGCCTCATGCATCGCGCCTTTCACGCCATCGCCCGCCTGGACGATGCGCAGGGAGAACCGACAAACGCCCTGTACGGCTTTACCGGCATGCTGCTGAAGGTCCTGCGGGAATACGAACCTACGCATCTGGCGGTTGCCTTTGACATGCATGGCCCGACGTTTCGTCATGAGGCCTACCCGGACTATAAGGGCACGCGAAAACCGACGGACGAAGCCCTGAAGCCGCAGTTTCCCCGCGTGAAGGCGCTGCTGCGCGACATGGGCGCCGCCGTCGTCGAGACGCCCGCCTATGAGGCGGACGATATCCTGGGCACGCTGGCGCGCCTGTGCGAGGAGCAGAGCCTGCCGGCGCTGCTGGTGACCGGCGACCGCGACGCGCTGCAGCTCGTGACCGAGCGCACGCATGTGCTCTACACCCGCCGCGGCATCACCGACACCGTGGAATTCGACCCGCAGACCGTGCAGGCCGTCTATGGCGTCTCTCCCGCGCAAATCCCCGATTTGAAGGGCCTGATGGGGGACAGCTCCGACAACATCCCCGGCGTGCCGGGCGTGGGCGAGAAGACGGCCGTGCGCCTGCTGGCGCAGTACGGGACGCTGGAGGAGACGCTCCGGCACGCGCAGGAACAAAAGGGAAAAGTGGGCGAGCGCCTGCAGGAACACCGGGCCCAGGCGGAACAGTCGCTGTGGCTGGCGACCATCTGCCGGGACGCGCCGCTGCCGCTGGCGCCGGAGGACTGCCGTCTGGGCACGCTGTCCGGCGCGCGGGACGCGTTTGAAGCCCTCTCGTTCCGGTCACTCCTGCCGCGCCTGGAGCAGATTATACGCGCCCGCGGCGGGCAGGACGCCGCGCCGGGGGAGCAGCGGCCGTCTTCCGCGCAGGCGGAGCGGGAAGAGGCGCAGGTGCTGGACACTCCGGAGGCGGTGGCGCGGTGGGCCCAGGCCGCCCCGGTCTGCGCGCTGGCGTGGGGACAGGACATTACCCTGGCCTATCCCGGCGGCCGCGCGCGCGTGCCGCTGCGGCAGGATTTGCTCTCCGAGGGCCTGGACCCCCGCGACGCCTTCGATGCGCTGCGCCCCCTGCTGGAAAGGCCGGGCGCCTTGCGGCTGTTTGACGCAAAGCGCTTCCTGCATGCGCTGGACGGCCTGGGCCTGCGACTGGATGGAACGTGCGCGGCGGACGACGCGCTCCTGTCCGGCTGGCTGCTTTCGCCCATCCGTCCGCCCCGCACGCTCGAGGCCGCGCTGGGCGAGGGGGTGGAGGCGGACGCCGGCGCGCTGTGGGACATATGCGAGCGGCATGCGCGGGAGATGGAGGATGCCGGCATGACCGCGCTGTACCGCGACATCGAAATGCCGCTGATGCGCGCGCTGCTGGATATGGAGCGGGAGGGCTTTGCGGTGGACCGGGCGGAGCTGGAGCGCCTGGGCGACAGGTTTACCGCCCTGGAAAACGAACTGCGCGCCCAGATTTATGATTTGACCGGAGGCGAGCCGTTTAACCTCAACAGCCCCAAACAGCTTGCGGAGGTGCTCTACGGGCGTCTGGGCCTGCCTGCGGGGCGGAAAACCCAGCGCGGGCCGTCCACCGACGCCGATACCCTCGAGGGCCTGCGCCCCCTGCATCCGGCGGTCGGGAAAATCCTGGAGTACCGGCAGGTCGCCAAGCTCAACGCGACCTATATCGCGGGCCTGCTGCCCCGCATCGGTCCGGACGGGCGCGTCCGCTCCTCCTTTGACCAGATTGCCACCGTGACCGGACGCCTGTCCTCCAACGAGCCCAATTTGCAAAACATCCCCGTGCGCACGGAGATGGGACGCGACATCCGCCGCGCGTTTGTCGCGCGCCCGGGGTGGATGCTGGTGGACGCCGACTATTCGCAGATTGAGCTGCGCATTCTGGCCCATCTGTCCGGGGACGAAAACATGATTGCGGCGTTTTGCGAAGGACAGGACATCCATGCCCGTACCGCTGCGCTGGTCTACGGCGTGGACCAGGCGGACGTCACGCCGCAGATGCGCTCGGCGGCCAAGGCCGTCAATTTCGGCATCGTCTACGGCATCAGCGATTTCGGGCTGGCCCGCAACGTCGGCATGACGCGCAAGGAGGCGGCGGCGTTTATCGAGCGCTATTTTCAGCGATATCCGGGCGTGCAGCGCTATATGGACAAGGCCGTGGCCGACGGCAAGGCGCTGGGGTACGCGCAGACCCTCTTCGGCCGCCGCCGGCCGTTGCCGGAGCTGTCCAGCAGCAACTACAACACCCGCGCTTTCGGCGAGCGCGCGGCGATGAACACGCCCGTGCAGGGAGCGGCGGCGGACATCATCAAGCTGGCGATGGTGCGCGTGCGGGAGGAGCTGGCCCGGCAAAAGCTGCCCGCGCGGCTTATCCTGCAGGTGCATGACGAGCTGATTGTCGAGTGCGCGCCCGAAGCCTGCGAGGACGTTTCGGCGCTCCTGACAGCCTGTATGGAGAGCGTCGCGTCGCTGCGCGTGCCACTGAAAGCCGAGGTGCATACGGGCCGCACATGGCTTGAGGCCAAGTAGCCGCTGCACGAAATCGTTTTGCTGATTCGTTTAGTGTAGGAGCCGGAGGGCCTTACGGGAGAGGAAAACGGGGTATGTGGGTTATCGGATTGACGGGCGGTATCGCCTCGGGAAAAAGCACGGCAGCCCGGATGCTTTCGGAGTTGGGCGCGGCCGTCGTCGACGCGGACGAGATTGCGCGCGCGCTGACCGGTCCGGGCGGCGCCGCGGCCGACGCGGTGATGAAGCGCTTTGGAACGCTGGACCGCCGCGCGCTGGCGGCGCGCATATTCGCCGACGAGCAGGAGCGCCGCGCGCTCAACGCCATGGTGCATCCGCTGGTTCGCCGCGCGATGCAGGAGGCGGTGGCGGCGCTGGACGCGCCGGCCGCGGTGCTGGACGTGCCGCTGCTGTTCGAGGCGGGCATGGACGACCTGTGCGACGAAATCTGGGTGGTGCATGTGCCGACGGACGTACAGCTGGCGCGCGTGATGGAGCGGGACGGGCTTGCGCGGGAGGCGGCCCTGGCCCGAATCCGGAGCCAGATGCCCACGGAGGAAAAGCTGCGCCGCGCGGATTGCGCCATTGATACCTCCGGTCCCCTGGAACAGACGCAGGCGCGCCTGCGCGCCCTGTGGACGCGGGCGCTTTTGCACGCAAAGGAGAACGTATGAGCCAGTTTTCACCCATGCCGCCCCCGCGACGTCCGCGCAGCGCGGCGCGTCGCGCGCAGTGCGGCCTGCCCCCGCGCCAGCTGCAGGAAGGCCCGTGGGAGGACACCGCGGTGTTGACGACCGCGCCCGAGCCGCCTTCGTTTTTCAGCCGCCAGCCCCCGATTTTCTGGGTGGTTGCGGCGCTGCTGCTGACGGCCGTGTTCGTGCTGACGGGCGTCGTCGCCATTGACGCCTGGCATGCGCGCGAGGCCGAGCGCGCCGAGGCGCTGCGCCGGCAGCAATGGGAGGAGGAAGAGGCGACCTATAAGCTGCTCTTCCGGGACTTCATCGAAGATTACAGCTACGAGCAGGGGCTGGACCCGGCGCTGGTGGCGGCGGTGATTTACCATGAAAGCCGGTTTGACCCCAATGCGGTCTCCAGCCTGGGCGCGCGCGGCCTGATGCAAATCATGGAAGATACGGGCCAGTGGATTGCGGAAAAGCTGAACGAAGAGGAGGGCTATACCTTTGACCTGCTCTTCAACCCCGAAACCAATATCCGCTTTGGCACCTGGTATTTGGGCTATCTTTCGCGCCGGTTTGACGGCGACATCGTCAAGATGGCCGCGGGGTATCACGCGGGCCAGGGCAACGTGGACGCCTGGCTGCAGAACCCGGAAAACTCCTCGGACGGCTATACGCTGGAGCGCATCCCTACGGACGATACCCGGCAATACGTACAAAGGGTGGTGAACGCCTATGAAATCTATACCCGGCACTATTACGCCCCGCAACCCACGCAGGAGCCGGCGGAAGAAGGCGCTTAGGCTGTCGGCGCTGGCGCTGTGCGCGGCGCTGCTGGCGCCCGTCTGCGCCCTGGCGTCCTCCGTACCCACCTCCGTCCGCGTGGCGCTCATTTCGCCGAGCGATTTGCCGATGCGCCCGCTGGAAATCATGGACAGGGACATGGTGTCCGTCCTGGACCTTGTCTATGAAAGCGTCGTCGAACTCAACGACGACCGCCAGCCGGAAATGGGCCTGGGCCTGGCGGAGTCCTGGGAGGTTTCCAACAACGGCCAGGTGTGGATTTTTACGCTCCGGCAGGGCGTGTACTTCCACGACGGGCGCGAGATGAAGGCGTCCGACGTGGCCGCGACCATGGACGCCATCGCGGCCATCGCCCGGGACGAAAGCCGCGAGGACAACCAGAAGGGGCTGTATTGCAAGCTGCCGGACATGATTTCCTCCTGGACCGCGGAGGACGACTATACCCTGACCGTGCGCACCGACCGTCCCTACTATGGCCTTTTGTATATCATGACGTTCCCGGTCCTGCAGGCGCAGTCCATCTATGACGACAATCCTCCGGGCACGGGCCCGTACCGCATGGATTATTATGCGCCCGGCGACACGCTCTACCTGTCCGGAAACCAGAACTGGTGGGGCGGCAGCATTCCGTACATCAGCGAAATCAAGGGCATCTGGTATGAGGATATCGACGCGGCGCTGACGGCTTTCGAGGCCGAAGAGGTGGACATCGTCATGACGCGCTCCACGTCCGCGCTGCGCTATCGCGGCACGATTTCCAGCCGCGTCAATGTCTACGACTATGCCACGCGCCAGCTGGAATGCCTGATGATGTCCAACGCCAAGCAGCTTGCGACCCTGGAAATGCGCCAGGCGGTCGTCTATGCCATTGATAAAAGCCGGCTGATTACCGGCGTGTATCAGGACATGGTGACCACCACCGATACGCTGGAGTCGCCCGCCTCCTGGCTGTATAACGAGAGCACCGTGCGCTACGAGTACAACCCCCAGCGCGCCATCGAGCTGCTGGAGGGGCTGGGATGGACGGACGTCAATGACGACGGCTATCGCTTCAAGCGCACCGAGTCCGGCGACACCGTGCTGAACCTGCGCCTGGCGTATTACGACGAGGCGGGCAGCACGCTGCGCCGCGAGGCGGCCAACGAAATTGCGACCATGCTCAAGGCGGTGGGCATCCAGACAACGATGACCGCGTACAGCTTTGAAAACGCCATGAAGAAGCTGGCCACGAACGTGCGGGACTATGACCTGTTCCTGTGCGCGTACAACTTTGATACGCCGCCGGACCCCAGTTTTATCCTGCTTTCCAACGGGTACGGCAATTCGGCCGGCTACCGCTCGGACGAGATGAACGCGCTGTGCCAGGAGCTGCGCAAGGCCTATGAGGCGGAAACGTTCCGCGAGGTATGGTTTGATATTCAGGCCCTGGCCGCGCAGGATTTGCCCTTCTGGCCGCTGTACTGGCGCGACGGCGTGGTGCTGACCCGCTATCCATACAGCTCCGTGCGCGATATCCGGGAATACGAACTGCTCTCTTCCATTGAGCAAGTCAAATAGACGGAGGGAAGCGAGCCGTGTCCGACGCCCCGATGGATGGCTGCCTGGAATACACCCGACACCTTTCCGCGCTGTGCGGTCTGGAGGGCTGCGCGCTGGACGCGGTAGCGCGCGCGTTCGTGGGGGAGGCCCCGGCCTTTTGCCGCGCCTGTTCGCTGGCGCGCTGCCAGATGCTGCATACGCACCTGTACGGCCTGAACGAGGCGTACCGCTGGAACGGGCAGTTCGTGTATTTTTGCCCGCTGGGGCTGACGTTCGTGGCGGCCGCCGTGCCCGACGCGGACGGCGCGCTGTGCGGCGGCATGGTGTTGGGGCCGTTTTTGATGGGCGAAAAGCAGGACGCGCTGGCCGCGCTGGCGGAGGAACGCCTGGCCGCGCAGGCCGAATCGCTGCCCGTTCTTCCGCCGGCGCGCGTAACGCATCTGGCGGCCGTGGCCGCAGCCACGGGCTGCGCGGCGGCGCTGCCGCAGGGCGCCCGAATCGGCGCGCTGGACCGGGACCAGGAATCCCTGCTCAACGCCATGTACGAAGCGCGGGAAGCGCAAACCTATCCGATTGAATTTGAAAAGCGCCTGCAGCGCCTGGTCGCCATGCATGACCGACAGGGCGCGCAAAGCCTGCTCAACGAGCTGCTGGGCCATATTTATTGCGCCAACCATTTCGACGTGCAGCGCATCCGTCCCCGCATTCTGGAGCTGATTGTGCTCCTTTCCCGCGCGGCCATCGATGCGGGCGCGGACGTTTCCGAGAGCTTTCTGTCCAACGAAGCCTATTTGCGCCAGCTGGAGACGTTCACATCCATTGAGCAGCTCAGCTTCTGGCTGACGGGCGTGATGCGCCGCTTTATGCAGCGTTCCTTTGATTTTGCGCAGGCGCGGCATTCCGACGCCGTGTACAAGGCGATACAGTATCTCCGGGAGCACTATGCCCAGAAGGTGACGCTGGAGGACGTGGCACGCCATGTCTATTTGAGCCGCTCGTACCTCAGCGCCCTCTTTAAGGAGGAGACGGGCAGGAGCCTGTTCACCTATTTGGGGCAGGTGCGCGTGGAAAAGAGCAAGCTTTTCCTGCTCGACGCGCGCGTGCCGCTGGCGCAGGTCGCGGCGCTGTGCGGCTTTGAGGACCAGAGCTATTTTACCCGCGTGTTCAAGCGCGCGACCGGCCTGTCGCCCAAAAAGTATCGCGACGCGCGCGGCGGGACGGCGGGGGTTTCCGCGGACGCGCCGCTTTCCAACCAGGCGCATGCATGCTATAATAATCAAAACAAACCATGAGGAGCCCTGCGTATGAAACTGACGTTACCCGGACTGCAAAGCGCCGACTGGACGCGGGCAAACATTGACCTGCCCGCCTTTGATATTCAGGCCATGCGCCGCCGCACGGCGGAAGCGCCGGCCTGGGTGCATTTCGGCGCCGGCAATATTTTTCGCGCGTTCCCCTGCGCCGCCTTGCAGCGCCTGCTGGACAGGGGCGCATACGACCGGGGCGTCATTGCATGCGAAACGTATGACCCGGAAATTCTCCGGCGCGCCTATGCGCCCTTTGACAACCTCAGCCTGCTGTGCGTGCTGCGCGCGGACGGACAGATTGAAAAGCGCGTTATCGCCAGCGTGGCCGAGGCCATTGCGGCCGACGGCCCGGGCCGGGCGCGCATGGCGGACATCTTCGAAAGCCCTTCCCTGCAGATGGTCAGCCTGACCGTAACGGAAAAGGCGTACAAGCCGGACAATCCGATGATGGCCATGCTGTGCGGCCTGCTGAAGCGCCGCTTTGCGGCGTGCGGCGCGCCGGTCGCCCTGGTGAGCATGGACAACTGCGCGCACAACGGCGAAAAGCTGCGCGCGGCCATGCTGCCGGCGGCCGAGGCCATGGCGGTGGGCGGCGAGGCGGAGGCTTTCCTGGCGTACATACGCCGGAAGGTCACGTTCCCCAACACCATGATTGACAAAATCACGCCGCATCCGGACGCAAAGGTGGCGGAAATGCTCGCGTCGCTGGGGTTTGAGGATACCGGGATTCTCCATACGGCGCGCGGCGCCGCGACCGCCGCGTTCGTCAACGCCGAGCAGGCCGAGTATCTGGTGGTGGAGGACGACTTCCCCAACGGCCGGCCTCCGCTGGAAAAGGCGGGCGTCGTTTTTACGGACAGGGAAACGGTGGATAAGGTCGAAAAGATGAAGGTGGGGACCTGCCTGAACCCGCTGCATACGGCGCTGGCGGTGTTGGGCTGCCTGCTGGGCTATACGAAAATCTCCGACGAAATGCAGGACGAGGACCTGCGCCGCTTTGTCTATCGCCTGGGCTATGTGGAAAGCCTGCCCGTTGTGCGCGACCCGGGCGTGGTATCCCCGCGCGCTTTTCTGGACGAAGTGCTCACCCGGCGCCTGAACAATCCCTTTCTGCCCGATACGCCTCAGCGCATCGCCACCGACACCTCCCAGAAAATCCCGGTTCGCTTCGGCGGCACCATAGCAGCGACGCGCGATCCCTCCACGCTGCACTGCGTGCCCTTTGTTATGGCCGCATGGCTGCGCTATCTGACGGGCGTGGACGACGAGGGGAACGCCTTGGTTCCCAGCCCCGATCCGCGCATGGAAGAGGTGCGCGCGCGCATGGCCGCGGGCCTGACGGACGAACTGCTCGGCGACGTGACGCTGTTTGGCGCGGATTTGGTGCAGGCGGGGCTGGCCGGCCGGGTGCGCCGCCTGTTCAGCGAAATGATGCAGGGGCGCGGCGCGGTGCGCGCGGCGCTGCGCAGGCTGCTGGCGGAGGAACCCGAGAAGGCCCCGGAAGAGGGAAGGTGAACGCGCTTTGCGATGGATCGGTCGTGCGCTGCGCAAGCTGTGCATGTTGGTGCTGCTGCTGGTGTGCGCCGCTCTGCTGTATCTGGTCGTCATCATGGGGGACGGCTCGGGCGGCGGGGAGGGCGTGCCGGCGGCGACCGCCGCCCCGTTGGCGGCCATGCCCCAGCCCCGGTTGAGCCTGAGCGTGGAGGCGCTCGGACAGGCGTCGTATTATTTTAACGCGCCGCTGATGACCCTGGAGGACGGCTGCGGGTGGCGCCTGGAAGGCGTATATATCTCCGATTTTACGCCCGAGGGCATGGACAGCACGGTGCGCGAGGTGCGCCTGCGCTATACCAACGAAGCCGGCGCGGCGGTGGACGTGTCGAGCCTGACCCCCTCGCGCTATCTGCGCGCGTTGCCCGAGCGCGGTTTTTTGACGGCGACGGATCAGAGCTGGGAGCTGGCCGGGCGCAGGGCCGTGCTGATGCAAAGCGGCGGGACGCTGCATTTGCATATTCAAAACGGCGAAACGGTCTATCAAATCGAGGGCGCGGTGGACGTCGCCGCGCTGCGCAGCGCGGCCGAGGCGGCCACGGTCTGGGAGTAAAGGCCCGCCTGCCGTCCGCCCGCTTCCGCCGTCTCCGGACGGCTGGCCAAACGCTTGGACGGACAGGCGGGGCCGCGCGCCGCCGGGCCGCGCTTTTGCGCCCGGCATGGCCCGCCGTTTATGGTCGCGCCTTCCCCGCGTCGTTCGGCTGTTGCGGGGGCAGACCGTAGAGCGCGGCATAGGCCTGCGCCTCGTCCGCGTCCGGGACCGCCGCCGGGCTCAAGCCCGTGCATTCCGTCGCAGAGACAAGCCCGTCCATACCCTCCGGCGCTTCTTCCGGCGCAGGCCCGCGCCGCCGTGCGCGCCGTTTGGATGCGTCTTTCATATCCGTTCCTCCTTTCGGCCGTAGCATGCGCGGGAACGCCCGCTTCCATGCCCGCGCAGGGCCTCGCGTGCGCGCGCGGAGGAAAGAGTTTACAGTCTGTTCATCGGAAGTGAATTGACAGCAAAAGGCAGACTTTGTAAGATGTAGCTGAAAATCATACGAAAAAGGAGCCTTTTTATGCTGAAAAAGAGCTTTGCCATTTTGATGGCGTGTCTGTTGCTGCCCGTGGCGGCGCTGGCGGAGACGGATGCGGAACGCATCGCCGATTTGGAAGCGCGCGTGCAGGCGCTGGAGGAAGCGGTGGCGGCTTTGCAGGGGAATGCGGAGGCGGAGCCGGAAGAGCGCACGGAGCCGGTGGAGCTGGAGGATGCGTTCCCCGCAGCGCAGGGCGTGGAAGCGTCGGCCGTTTCCTGGGATTTTCTCAGCCGCTTCAGCTATTACCCGTCGGGGTCCTATTTTTCCCGCACCCTGTCGGCCTCTAACGGCTATGTGCTGGTGGGCGTCTATATGAATGTGGAAAACGGCAGCGATGAGGACTTCATGGTTTCCTCGCTTCTGGACGCGCGGATGGCCTACGGCGATTCGTATACCACCCAGCCGGAGGAAACGTTCTTCTATCGCCAGAGCCAGAACGTGTATGCCAGCGGGCTGCGGGCCATTGGCGCGCGCGCCTCGGCGTCGGGCTGCCTGCTCTTTGCGCTGCCCGAGGAGGCGTACCGGGACGAGGAACCCATCTCCCTGAGCTTCTCGGTGGACGGCGTAGCCTATACGTATACGCTGCGCGGCAGCCAGATGAATCTGCCGCTGGGCAGCGAGGAAGCGTCCTTTTAACCCGTAAAGCACGGCGGCCGGGGCGGACTTCATGCGCCCCGGCCCTTTTACGCCCGCGCGGACGAATCGGGTTCGCGCGCTTTTTTGCGCCCGCGCCGGTTGTGTGCGGGCGCGGCCGCTTACCGCGCCGTATTTTCGCCCGGGCGGATATCGTATGTGCCCGCGGCGAAATCCACCGTCACCGTCGTGCCGTTCGAAAAGACGGATTGCTGGCGCGTGCCGTCGGCATCCAGCAGCATATGGCGCGTCATTTCACACTTGGCCACCCGTTCGTGCAGCGCCGCCACCACGGCGCAGCGCGCGATGTCCCGGCGCAGGCGCTCCGCGCCGGCGGTGTTGTCCTCCTGCGCTTGCGCGCCAAAGGCGCCGTCCGTGTTGGGATACGCGCCCTCGCGGATGAGGTAGGGCGCTCCGCCGTTGAGCAGCGCGTAGAGCATCAAATCCTCCCGCTCGGTTTTCTCCATCATCCACGGCGTAATCACACAGTCGTGGTAGACCAGGTTGAATAGCGGAACCGGCAGGCCGTAGCGGGGAGAACCGGGCTTGCGCAGCATGAAGTCATAGGGCGCGTAATGGCAAAACACCAGGCTGGGCATGCTCCAGTCGGCGACCTCCTCGGAGCTGGGCAGAATGCCGTGCGCATGCAGCCATTCAAAGCAGCGCAGGCGATAGGCGTAGCAGTCCTGTCGGCTCATCCGATGCCGCGGGTTTGCGCACTCGTCCCCCTCGTTGCAGGTGAACACATCCAGATAAGCGCCGTCAAGCGCAACGCCATTGTCCCGGATGCGAGAAAAATTGCGGCGCACATAAAAGAGCGCCTGCGTCGCGCACAGATAGCTTTGCGGGCCGCCCGCCCACCGGCTATGCTCCGGAATGCTCCCGTCCGGAAGACGGCAGGCATATTCCTCGTCAAAACTGGGCGCGCTTCGATAATAGTCCCGATATTGGTCGTGAATGCCGAACAAATCGCCGTGCGCGTGCAGGCGGTCGGCCAGCGCCCGCATGCCCGCCCATCCGCCGGCTTCCGCACAGGCGGGCAGGGCATCCGGATGCTGATTGTCGTATCCCGGCTGCGCCCAGCCGTCCAGATGCAGATAGAGCCTGCCTGCGCCCAGGGCGTGCAGGCGGTCCACTTCCTCCGCCCGGCGCGCAAAGGAGGTGAGGCTGTCGTTGCGGGCGGGATGATGGCGGTCGTAGAAATCGGACAGGGGATGTATATGGCGTTTGACGCCCACATGCACAAACGAGCAGCCAATCAGCGCATCCACCCGCGGCGTTTTCGCCGCCTTCTGCGAAAGCGTACACAGCAGCCCGCGCTCGCGGGCAAAGGCGCGGTAGGTTTTGCACAGGTCGTTATAATCACAGTCCCGAAAGAAGGCATAGCGCATCGTCCGCCGCTCGCGCATGCGCCCCAGGCTGGGTTCGAAGCGGACACCGACGTGGGTGTAGGGGCCGCCGGCCGGATGCTCCGCCTGCCAGCCGGCGTTGCAGGGCGTTTCGCACAGGGCCAGATATCCCGCCCGCCCGCGCACCTGCGCAAACCAGGGCATATAAGCGCCGGCCGTGCCGAAAAAGCCGTCGAAGGGCATGCGGCCCAGCGCCTCGGGCCAGTCGTTGGGCACGAGCAGGCCCTGCCCGACGGTCAGCAGCGTGTACCAGTCGCGCCGCCCCTGGTCAAAGGCCATGGGGCCCGGCCACAGCACGCGCTCGACGGTGAGGCCCTGCTCGCACAGCGGAATCCACTCGCAGTACAGACAGCCGGAAGCTTCCTCTATCCATATGCGCGTGGCGAACGCATAGGGAACCGCCCTGCCCGCCGCCTGAAAGCCTTCATACCGGCTCTCGATGCCCCGGCCCACGCCCGTGCGGAACGGGACGTGCTCCACATGCCGGGCCGAGGCAAAGGGAAGCGAGCCTTCCCGGCAGACCAGCGTCGGGGCGTATGCATCCGCCCACCGCCATGGCTCGCCGTCCGCTTCCACAAAGAGCCGCAGCGTTTTCTCGCACAGGGAAACGCGGAGAGGTCCCGACCTGACTTCCAGCATACGGCCTCCTTCCCGGGATTACAGCCCGAAACGCTCCCGGATGCGGCGGGCGGCCTCCTCGGGCGGCAAATCCGCGGTATCCAGGCGCAGATAGTTTTCAAAGGGAATTTCGCCGGGCAGGCTCTCCAGGCGGTATGCCTCCTCCGACTGCAGCCGGCGGGCGGAGGAGGCGACGTCGCGCTTGGAGGGCTTGTGCGCCAGGCGTTCCGCCGTGGCGTTGCGTTCCAGGCGCACCGCCAGGGGCGCGACCAGCTCGACGAAATAGAATTCCGTGCCGTAGGGGCGGAAGAGCGACTGGACGTGCTCAATATAGTCCCAGTCCTCCTGGCAGTCAAACGCCCACATGTAGGTAAAAATCATGCCGTAGCGGTCGCTGGCGGCAAAGGCTTCAAAGAAGACGTCGCGCAGGCGGTTCACCACCTGCCGTTCCGGCGTGCCGAACACCTCCAGGACGGGTTCTATGGTCATATGGTTGTGAAAAAGCCGCAGGCCGGTCTGCGCCATCAGCGCCCGGCCTACGGTCATTTTCCCTACGGCGCCCGCGCCAAAGAGAAACACCAGCTTCATGTGCGGATTCCTTTCTTTGTCACCAGGCAGGCGGCGTCCACAGCCGGATGTCTCCCGCCGCGCGCGTGGCGGCCATGTCAATGAGCCGCTGGTTGCGGCTGCCGCGATAGGCCAGCGCCAGCGACCGTTCGGCCAGGACAAAGCGCCCGTCCACCAGCACGTCGCAGGCCCGGGCGAGCGCAATGCGGTCTTCGTCGCCGCTTTGGAGGATTTCCTCCAGCGTCCAGCCCGTATATATCCATACGTTCGTGCCCGCCGGCAGCGCCGCCAGGAGCGCCAGACAGGCGGCCGCCTGCTCCATCGGCTCGCCGCCGGTCAGCGTGACGCCCGAGAGAAGCGGATTGGCGGCAAAGCGCGCGGCAATGGCCGAAACCGCTTCCCAGCGCCCGCCCTCCGGGTCATGGCTCTGGGGGTTATGGCAGCCGGGGCAGCGATGCGGGCAGCCCTGCGTGAACACGGCCAGGCGCAGGCCCGGCCCGTCCACGATGGAATCGGAGACAATGTCCGCAATGCGCAGGCGCGCGGCTTCCGCCGCACGGCTCGTCTCTTCCGCCACGGCTCACACCCCGTGTTTGACGCGGTCGCGCTCCTCGGCGCGCTTGGCGTTGTTAAAGCGATCGAGCGTGCCGACCAGGTAGCCGGTGATGCGGCGGATGCGCTCGAACGGCTGCGCGCTTTCGTCCCGGCCGCAATGGGGGCAGGTATCGCCGATGATGCCGTGGAAGCCGCAGACCGGGTCGCGATCGACCGGGTGGTTGATGGAGCCATAGCCTACGCCCGCATCGTGCATGCAGCGGACCACGCGCTCGAAGGCGTCCAGGTTTTGCAGCGGATCGCCGTCCAGCTCCACATAGGTAATATGGCCCGCGTTGGTCAGCGCATGGTACGGCGCTTCCAGGCGGATTTTGTCAAACGCGCTGATGGGGAAGTACACGGGGATGTGGAAGCTGTTGGTGTAGTATTCGCGGTCCGTCACGCCCGGGATGACGCCGTATTTTTCCTTGTCAATGCGCACAAAGCGGCCCGACAGGCCTTCTGCCGGCGTGGCAATCAGGGTATAGTTGAGCTTGCGGGCCTCGCTGCGCGCATCGCAGCGCTGGCGCATATGCCCGATGATTTCCAGCCCCAGGTTCTGGGACGCCTCGCTCTCGCCGTGGTGCTTGCCCGTCAGGCAGGTCAGCGCCTCCGCCAGGCCGATGAAGCCCACCGTCAGCGTCCCATGGCGCAGCACTTCGCCGATTTCGTCGCCCCAGGCCAGCTTTTCGCTGTCCAGCCAGATGCCTTCGCCCATCAGGAACGGGAAATTATATACCTTCTTGTGCGCCTGAATCTCGAAGCGCTCGTCCAGCTGCTCAAAGACCAAATCCATTTGCCGGTCCAGCTCTTCGAAGAAAAACTGGGCGTTGTGATGGGCCTTGATGGCGATGCGCGGCAGGTTGATGGAGGTAAAGGACAGGTTGCCGCGCCCGTTGGAAATCTCCTTGGAGGGGTCGTAGACATTGCCGATAACGCGGGTACGGCAGCCCATGTACGCGATTTCCGTTTCCGGCGTGCCCTTGTAATACCGGGCGTTGAACGGCGCGTCCAGGAACGAGAAATTGGGGAACAGCCGCTTGGCGGAGCAGCGGATGGCCAGGCGGAACAGGTCGTAGTTGGGGTCGCCGGGGTTGTAGTTGACCCCCTCCTTGACCCGGAAAATCTGAATGGGGAAGATGGGCGTTTCGCCCTGGCCCATGCCCGCCTCCGTGGCCAGCAGCAGGTTTTTGACCACCATGCGCCCCTCCGGGGACGTGTCCATGCCGTAGTTGATGGAGGAAAAGGGAATTTGCGCGCCGGCGCGGGAATGCATGGTGTTGAGATTATGCACCAGCGCCACCATGGCCTTGTACGTGGCGTGGTCGGTCTGGCCAATGGCGCGCGCCTGCGCGAAGGAGAGCGCGCGGCGGGCGACGTCTTCGCCGCACAGCGCGCACACATGCGGCAGCAGCGCCTCGGTGAAGGCGGGGGCCTCCTCGAGCGTGGGCACCATGCCCGTCTCTTCCCGCACCTGCGCAATCAGCCGCGCCGCGACTTCGTCGGCGTCTTCAAGGCCGGCCAGCAGCTCCAGCGCGTGGGAGAGGTCTTCGCGATAAAACTTGACGAACGACTTGGCGACGCCGGGGGCCATGCCGTAGTCAAAGTTGACGATGGACTGGCCGCCGTGCTGGTCGTTCTGGTTGGACTGAATGGCGATGCAGCACAGCGCGGCATAGGAGGCAATGTTCTGCGGTTCGCGCAGCGAGCCGTGGCCGGTGGAGAAGCCGCCGTTGAAGAGCTTGAGCAGGTCAATCTGGCAGCAGGTGGTCGTCAGCGTAAGGAAGTCCAGGTCGTGGATATGGATGTCGCCTTCCCGGTGCGCCCGCGCGTGCTGGGGATTGAGGACGTACATATCGTAGAACTGCTTGGCGCTTTCCGAGCCGTATTTGAGCATTACGCCCATCGGCGTATCGCCGTTGATGTTGGCGTTTTCGCGCTTGATATCGCAGTCGTAGGCGTCTTTGAAGGTGATATCCTCCAGCGTCTGCATCAGCCGGCCCTTCATTTCGCGCACGCGGCTGCGCTCGGCCCGATAGAGGATATAGGCTTTGGCGGTGCGCACAAAGCCGTTGCGAATCAGCGCCTGTTCGACGGTGTCCTGCACCTGTTCGACCGTGGGCACGCCAATGCTCTCGTTCCGCGCCAGCTCGTCCACCACCTGCGCGGCAATCTCGTGCGCCGCCTGCCGGCCCTTTGCGCTGCCGGACGCCTCGAAGGCCTTGAGCACTGCCTCCTCAATTTTTTCCATATGAAACGGCACGGTACGCCCGTCGCGCTTGATAATGGTATCAATCATATACAAATGCCCCCTCCTTTGCGTGCGATACCATTATATGGTGTAGGAGGGGGCGTGTCAATACTATATATCCGGTATTGAGGATTAGTTTTCCGCCGGGTCCGGCTCGGAGGGCTGGACGAAAAGTTCGTCGTAGGCGCGAATGCTGCGCGCAATCAGGCGCTGGGCCTCGTCCGCGGAGCCGAAGGAACGGACCACCGTGACCTTGTTTTCAAGGGTCTTGTATACCTCGAAGAAATGCTGCATCTCCTCCACGGTATGCAGGGGCAGCTCGTCGATGTCCTGGTACTCCTCCATGGAAGGGTCGTGGATGGGCACGGCGATGATTTTTTCATCGCGGGAGGCATTGTCCACCATCCGCATGACGCCGATGGGCCGGCATTCCACCAGCGTCATCGGCAGGATGGCCTCCTGGCAGAGCACCAGCACGTCCAGCGGGTCCGCGTCGTCGGCGTAGGTGCGGGGGATAAAGCCATAGTTGGCGGGGTAATGGGTGGAGGTATACAGCACCCGGTCCAGGCGGAGCAGTCCCGTTTCCTTGTCCAGCTCGTACTTGTTCTTGTCGCCCTTGGAAATCTCCACGACGGCGGTGAACGTATCCGGCCTGATGCGTTCGGGGGAGATGTTATGCCAGATGTTCATGGTGCCCTCCTTATAGGTCCTTGAGTTCTTCCATGCGGCGCTGGAGAGAGACGAGCATCTGGCGGCTGTTTTCCAGCTTTTCGCGCGTCTGCTGCACCAGCGAAGCGGGCGCCTTGGCCAGATATCCCTCGTTTTGCAGCATGCCCTGCGCGCGCCGTATCTCGCCTTCGACCCCCTGGCATTCCTTTTCCAGGCGGCGGAGTTCCTTGGCGGCGTCCACCAAATCGCCCAGCGGGATGAGGATTTCCGCGGCGGGACACACCACGGAAACGGTTTTGCCCGGCGCGTCCGCGGCGCCTGAGAGCAATTCCACGTCCGCGGCGCCGCACAGGCGCTGGAAGGCGTCGGCGCCGGAGAGAAGCGGCCCGGCCCATTCGGCGGCGGAGGGCAGGAGCAGCAGGCGCACGCGGCGGGAAGGCTCCACCTTCATTTCCGCGCGCAGCGCGCGCACGGCGCGCACGGCTTCGATGATGCCCGCAGCCTGCGCGGCTTCCTGCGGGAAGTCCAGGGCGGGGTCCGCTTCGGGCCAGGGAGCCAGCATGATGGTTCCCTCCGTGCCCGGCAGCTGCTGCCAGATGGATTCGGTCAGGAAGGGCATAAACGGATGCAGCAGGCGCAGCAGGCCCTTGAGGCAGTGCAGCAGCACGGCCTGCGCGCAGGCGCGGGCCTGGGCGTCGCTGCCGGTCAGGCGGGACTTGGCCCATTCGATGCACCAGTCGCACAGCTCGCTCCAGGCAAAATCGTAAATGCGCTGCGCGGCCAGGCCCAAATCGCAGCCCTCCAGGTTGGCGGTCATGTCGCGGATGCATGCGTTCAGGCGCGAGAGAATCCACTTGTCCGCCAGCGTCAGCGCCTTGCCCTCCAGGGCCTGTTCCCCTTCCAGGTTCATCAGCACAAAGCGCGAGGCGTTGTAGACCTTGTTGGCGAAGTTGCGCGCCGCTTCCACCCTCTCGGTGGAGAAGTTCAGGTCATTGCCCGGGGCCACGCCGTACACCAGGGAGAAGCGCAGCGCGTCCGCGCCGTAGCGGTCGATAATTTCCTGCGGGTCGATGCCGTTGTTCAGGGACTTTGACATCTTGCGGCCCTGCGCGTCGCGCACCAGGCCGTGTATGCATACGGTATGGAAGGGCGTCTTCCCCATGTGCTCGATGCCCGAGAAAATCATGCGCGCCACCCAGAAGAAGATGATATCGTATCCGGTCACCATGACGCTGGTGGGATAGAAGTATTTCAAATCCTCCGTCTCCTCCGGCCAGCCCAGCGTGGAGAAGGGCCACAGCGCCGAGGAGAACCAGGTGTCCAGCACGTCCTCGTCCTGGCGCATGGCGCTGCCGCACCGCGGACACGCTTCCGGCGCCTGACGCGCGACCACCATTTCCCCGCATTGGTCGCAATAATAGGCCGGGATGCGGTGGCCCCACCAGAGCTGGCGGGAAACGCACCAGTCGCGGATGTTTTCCATCCAATTAAAGTAGGTTTTCGCAAAGCGGGCGGGGAAAAACGTCGTCTCGCCTCTGCGCACCGCCTCTATCGCCGGCGCGGCCAGCGGCTGCATCCGAACGAACCATTGCAGCGATACCAGCGGCTCGGCGGTATGGTGGCAGCGATAGCAGGTGCCCACGTTATGCGTATACGGCTCCGTCTTGACCAGCAGGCCCAGCCGCTCCAGCTCGGCGACCACCTGCTTGCGGCACTCTGCCGCGGTCAGCCCTTCAAACGGCCCCGCCTCCTTGCTCATGATGCCGTCGTCGCCAATGACGCGGATGACCTCCAGGTTGTGCCGCCTGCCCACCTCGAAATCGTTCGGGTCGTGCGCGGGCGTCATCTTCACCGCGCCCGTGCCGAACTCGCGGTCCACATATTCGTCCGCCACCACGGGGATGGGCCGGTTGAGAATGGGCAGGATGACGCGCTTGCCCACCAGGGCGGTATAGCGCTCGTCCTGCGGATGCACCGCCACGCCGCTGTCGCCGAGCATGGTTTCCGGCCGCGTGGTAGCCACCACCACGCCCTCCCCGCCGTCCTCGGCGGGATAGCGGATATGCCAGAGGAAAGAGCTTTGCTCTTCGTATTCCACTTCCGCATCGCTCAGCGCCGTGCGGCAGTGCGGGCACCAGTTGATAATGCGGTTGCCGCGATAAATCAGCCCCTTTTCGTACAGGCGCACAAAGGTTTCGACCACCGCGCGGTTGAGCGTCTCGTCCATGGTGAAGTGCTCGCGGCTCCAGTCGCAGGACGCGCCGAGCCGGCGGAACTGGCGCACGATGCGCCCGCCGTATTCCTTTTTCCACGTCCAGGCGCGCTGGAGGAACGCTTCCCGGCCGACGCTCTCTTTGGTCAGGCCCTCCTCTGCCATGGCGTCGACGATTTTCACCTCCGTGGCGATGGAGGCATGGTCCGTGCCGGGCAGCCAGAGCGTGGGGTCGCCCTTCATGCGGTGGTAGCGGGTGAGCACGTCCTGAAGCGTGCCGTCCAGCGCATGGCCCATGTGCAGCTGGCCCGTAATATTGGGCGGGGGCATGACGATGGTGAACGGCTTTTTGCCGGGCACGCGGGGGGCGACGAAATAGCCTTTTTCCTCCCATTCCTTGTACATCTGCGCTTCAAACTGCTGGGGCTGGTACGTGGTAGGCATCTCGGGTTTCATGGGCATCCCTCCTGACATATCGAAAAACGCCGCGTCATCCCAAAGGACGGACGCGGCGCCGTGGTACCACCTTTCTTCCCGGCTTTCGCCGGCTCAACCCGCTGTAACGCGCGGACGCGCGTGCGCTGATGACTTCACGCACAGCCCTCCCAAGCGACCTTCCGCGCGCGTCCTCCCGGGCGGCCTTGCAGCCGGCGAGCCACCCTCTCTGCGGGCGACGCTGCGCGTACTCCTCTTGTTCATTGGGCGCATTTGGTGACGCTATTATACCCGCTCCCCGGGCGTTCGTCAAGCGTGCGCGCGATTTTTCGGGAAAACCCGGCCGCAGACCGCGGCGCGATGCCGGCATTTTCCCGCAATTTTCCCGATGGGACGCAAAATCCCTTTTTTCCCCGGTTCGCCTGTGCTATAATGCGAATGGACGCCATAAGCAACGGAGGAATCCTCATGAGAATGATTGGTACCGTGGTGCGCGGTGTGCGCGCGCCGATTCTGCGCAAAGGCGACGACCTGGTGCGCATTGTCACCGACGCCATCCTGGCCGCTTCCGCCGAAAGCGCCTCGCCCGTGCGGGACCGCGACGTGGTGGCGGTGACCGAGTCGGTGCTGGCCCGCACGCAGGGAAACTATGCCACCCTGGAACAGATTGCCGCCGACGTGCGCGCAAAGATTCCGGCAGGGCCGGACGGACGGCGCACGGCGGGCATCGTGCTGCCGATTCTCAGCCGCAATCGCTTTTCCATGCTGCTGCGCGCAATCTCCATGGGCGTAGACCGCCTGTTCGTGCAGCTGGCCTACCCTGGGGACGAGGTGGGCAATCAGCTGGTATCGCTGGAAATGCTGGAAGAAAAGGGCGTGGATCCGTTCCGCGACGTGCTGAGCGAGGCGGACTTCCGCCGCCTGTTCGGCGAGCGCGTGGAACACCCCTTTACCGGCGTGGACTATGTCGCCCTGTACCGCCAATACGCCCCCAACGCCGAAATATTCCTCGCCAACGACCCGCGCGCCATGCTGGCGCATACCGGCCACGTCATCGCCTGCGATATCCATACCCGCCGCCGTACCTGCCGCCTGCTGCGGGAGGCCGGCGCGCAGACCGTGCTTTCCCTGGCAGACCTGCTGTGCAAGCCCGTGGACGGAAGCGGGTACAACCCGGAATACGGCCTGTACGGCTCCAACCTGGCCACGGACCATTCCGTCAAGCTCTTTCCCCGCGACTGCCAGGCCTTTGTGGACGCGCTGGCTGAGCGCCTGCGCAGGGCCACGGGCCGGCAGGTAGAGGTGATGGTCTATGGGGACGGCGCGTTTAAGGACCCGGTCGGCGGGATTTGGGAGCTGGCCGATCCCATCGTTTCCCCCGCGCACACGGCGGGCTTGAACGGCACGCCCAATGAACTGAAGCTGAAATACCTGGCCGACACGCAGCTCGCCCGCGAAACGGGCGAGGCGGCGGACGAGGCGGCCCGCGAGGCCATCCGCAGAAAACAAGGCAGCCTGACCGGCCAGATGGCGTCGCAGGGCACAACGCCCCGCCGGCTGACCGACCTGCTCGGCTCTCTGAGCGACCTGACCAGCGGCAGCGGCGACAAGGGAACCCCCGTGGTTTGGATTCAGGGCTACTTTGACAGCTACGCGGCGGACTGACATGGCGCGGGAAAGGAAGAATGCCTATGGAGACGCGAAGAAACCTGGCGGAGTATATCGACGCGGCGGTGCTGGCGCCCGCGCTTTCGCGGGAGGAAGCCGGCGCGCAAATCCGCACGGCCATCGACTGCGGCTGCAAAACCGTCTGCGTCATGCCCTGGCTGCTGGAGCTGGCGGCGCAGATGTGCCAGGGGCATGCGACCCGGCCGTCGGTGGTGCTGGGCTTTCCCCACGGCAGCCAGGAAACGGCGGTCAAGGTCTTTGAAGCCCGTCAGCTCATGCGCTTTCACCCGGCGGAGGTCGATATGGTCAACAATATCGGCCTGCTGCGCGGCGGGCAATGGGACCTGTACGAAGAGGAAATCCGCGCGGTGGGCGAGGTGGTGCATGCCGGCGGCGCGCGCCTGAAGGTGATTCTGGAAACTTCGCAGCTGACGCGCGATGAAATCATGGACGCAACCCGTGCCTGCATCCGGGCGGGCGCCGACTTTGTCAAGACCAGCACCGGCTTCACGGGCGGCGGCGCTACGGAGGAGGCGGCCATGGCCATGCTGGAGGCTGCGGACCGCCGTATCGAGGTGAAAGCCTCCGGCGGCATCCGCGACGCGGACCGCGCCGCCATGTTTCTTGCCATGGGCTGCACGCGCCTGGGCGTGGGTGTGGGCAGCGTGCCGCAGATTGTCGCCGGCGGCGGCGTAGGCGGAGACGGCTATTGAGCGCCCGTATGAGACGGCCTTTTTATGGAAAGAATACCCCCTGCAAGAGTACATGCAGGGGGTGTTTTCATGGAAATACAGGGAAGCCGGACGGAACAGAACCTGTGGGCGTCGTTTAACGGCGAGTCGGCAGCGCGCGCAAAATACAGCCTGTACGCGGGGCAGGCGCGCCGGGAAAACCTGCACCGGATTGCCGCGGTTTTCGACGAGACGGCGGAAAACGAGCTGGCGCATGCCAAGCTCTGGCTGCGCGCGCTGGGCAGGCTGGGCGCAACGGAAGATAACCTGGCGGCGGCCATGGACGCCGAGCGGTTTGAATGGACGCATATGTATGCCGAGTTTGAGCGCGTCGCCCGGGAGGAAGGCTTTGACGATATTGCCGGCCAATTCGGCTATGCGGCCGCCGTCGAGCGCGAGCACGAGGCGCGCTTCCGCGGCCTGTGGGAACGCCTCCGGCAGGGCACGCTGTTCACGGCCCCCGCGCCGCGGCGCTGGCGCTGCCGCAATTGCGGCTACATCCATACGGGCAACGCGGCCCCGGAAATCTGTCCGCTGTGCGCACATCCGCGCGGCTGGTATGAATGGGACGCCGGCTGGTGCGAACGGCTTGAATAAACTGGCGCGGACAGGAGGAAACGGCTGGCAGGTATCGAAATGAACCTCTATTCTTTATCCTGTGCGATGGAGGCGCTTTATGAACAGCCAACCGTTTGAATGGGCCAAGGAGCAGTTCGCCGCTTTGGGCGTGGACGTGGAAGCCGCGCTGGATGCGCTGGATGCCACGCCGATTTCGCTGCATTGCTGGCAGGGGGACGATGGCTGGGGTTTGAAGGCGGCGGAGCGCTGACCGGAGGCATCCAGGCCACGGGCCATTATCCGGGACGCGCCCGCAATATACAGGAGCTGCGGGACGATATGTCCTTCGTGCTCTCCCTGGTACCCGGGCCTTCCAAGGTCAACCTGCATGCAAACTATTTGGACAGCCCCGTCCCCGTTTCCCGCGACGCGCTGGAGCCGCGGCATTTTGCATCCTGGGCGGACTGGGCGCTGGAAAAGGGCGTCGGTCTGGATTTTAACAGCACGTTCTTCTCGCATCCGCTCGGTGAAAACGGTTCGCTGACCCATCCCGACGAGGGCATCCGCGCTTTCTGGATAGAACACGCGAAATGCTGCCGCCGTATCGCGGCCTACTTCGGGCAGCGCCTGGGACAGACCTGCGTCACCAACCATTGGATTCATGACGGCGAAAAGGAAATCCCCATTGACACCGTTGGCCCGCGCATGCGCCTGATTGACAGCCTCGATAGGATATTTGCCGAAAAGATAGATCCGGCGTTGGCCTGCGACGCGGTGGAATCCAAGCTCTTTGGCATCGGGAGCGAGTCGTACGTGCCCGGCTCCGCGGAGTTTTACCTTTGCTATGTTATGCAGCATCCGCAGATTCTGCTGACCCTGGACGCCGGGCACTATCATCCTACGGAAGTGATTTCCGCGAAGATTTCCACCCTGCTGTGCTTTGCCGAAAAACTCCTCCTGCACGTCAGCCGCCCTGTCCGATGGGACAGCGATCATGTCGTGCTGCTGGACGACGAAACCCGCCAAATCATGCGCGAAATTGTGCGCGCCGATGCGCTGAACCGGGTGTATCTGGGGCTGGATTACTTTGACGCCTCCATCAATCGCATCATTGCGTGGGGGACGGGCGCGCGCAATGCCCGCAAGGCCCTCCTGGCCGCCCTGTTGGAACCCACTGCCCTGCTGAAAAAAATGGAGGCGGAAGGAGACCGGTCGGGCCGCCTGGCGCTGCAGCAGGAAATCCTGACCCTGCCCATGGGCGCCGTGTGGGATATGTACTGCGAACGAAAGGGCGTTCCGGTGGGCATGAAGTGGGTGGAAGCCGCAAAAAACTACGAACGAAAAAATCTGTCCGGGCGCTAATGTTCGAGTTCTTATAAAACATGAAGTTTTTTTTCAAAAAAAGCAAATTAGGGGTTGACATTCAACAAGTCGTGTAGTATCCTAATCAAGCGTCTTGCGAGGCCGAGCGTGGAAGCGCAGGGGATAAGCGAGGCGGAGGCGGA
>NHCFR05603__coassemble_294_pt1 | contig 47015 bp, 37 predicted proteins | sample NHCFR05603__metabat2_high_PE_044 | metagenome-assembled genome bin NHCFR05603
GTGACCGCGCGCATCCAGCCCAGCAGAAGCGTATAGGCAATTTCGCCAAAGCCGCTCAAATCAACACCCCTTTTCCGCGCAGCCGCCCGTCCATCCGCCGTGCGAAACAACCCCGCGGAGGGCGAAGCGCTGCCGCCGGAGCCTCAGCGTCCGAACGAGCAGAACGCCGGGAAGCCGTTCTCCCGGCGCGTGCGGCATGCAGCCCACGGGGGAATGCCTCCCCCATATAACGGATAAGGGACAAAAACCCTTCCCATATCAGGGCGCGGCGCTCAGCGTCAGGGTGACCTGCGCGCTTTCGGGCGTGAACGTATAGGCCTGCGTGCCGTCCACGCGGCAGAGCACGTCCGCCATGTACACGCCCTCTCCCAGCCCCTGGGCGTCGACGTACAAATGGATATCGTCCGCGGTCAGCCCTTCCACGTCCTCATACTGCCCGCTGAGCACCGCGCTCATGCTGCTGCGGCTGAGCTTGGCCGTCAGCGACGGGTCCAGGTTCATGACCGTAATTTCCAGGTCCTGGTAGGTGTGCACATGCTCTGCCTGCACGATTTGCGCCTCAATAATGACATCCTCCGCAGCGCGGTATACGAGCGTCTCCACGTCGCTGAGCGCGGAGGAGCCCAGCTGGCTGACGCTCTGGCCGGAAACATCCAGCGGCGAGGCGACATGCAGCACGTCCAGGCCGGCCAGCACCTCCGCATCGCCCGCGACCAGGACGGTCTGCGGCGTAACGCGCACCTCGCCCAGCGTATAGCCATGCGCCGGCACGCCCGTCACCGCGCTTTCCACGCTGACGGGCACCTGCTTGGTCGGATAGACGTGCACGTCCACGCGCACGGAATCCACGGTAATGGACTCGTTGGTAATGCGCAGGAGCGGGGACACGATGGCGTTGCCCTGCGCGTCCTGCAGCTCAATGACCGAGGAAAGGCTGTCATACAGGCGCTCGGAGGAAAGACCGTCCAGCGGAATCGTCACCGCCGCGCGGCGCACATCGTCCACCAGCGACTTCGGGCCGCTGACCGTCACGCTGGAAGGGTCGGTGGACACCGAAGCGAGCCACAGCCCCTCTTCGTTTTCGCCGGTCTGCACGGTGACGACGGGCACGCGGCTGCGCGAGGTATACGGTTCTACCTCCAGCTCCAGATACGCCGGTTCAAACGACACCACCTCGCCATAGAGGGAGGAGCCGGCGGTAAAGTACACGCGCTGCTTGCCCGGCTCCATAATCTGCGACAAATCCAGCCGCGGCAGGAAGCTGGACGCGGTGGCGCGGTCATAGTTGCCCTGCGTGACCTCCGCGCGGAAGCGCACCGTAATGACCTCGTTTTCCAAATCCCGCATGACCGTATAGCCGCGGCTGCGCAGCGTTTCCAGCCCCTGCACGGTCACCACGGCGTCCGTGAACGTCTTTTCAATGAGGAGCGACGGGTCGGAGGCGATGACGACGACCCAGAAAACGATGGCCAGCAGCAGCGCCGCCAGCTTCATGAACGGATGGCGGCGAATGACGCGCAACGCGCGCCTGAGATGATCCCGGACATTCCGAGGGTTTTGCGGGGCTTCAGGCTGCATAATGCCTCCTCAGGTCTTCTCCCCCTCCTGTTTGGAGCGGTGCTTGGTCTTGGTCAGCAGCAGCGACAGCAGGTTGGCGCCGCCGCTTTCCGGGTAGATGCTCTCCAGCGTCTGGCGCAGGAACCTCCCATCCAGATGACGAGTCAGCCGCCCGCCGCGTGCCATGGAAATGGTTCCCGTTTCCTCCGAGACGATGAGCGTGATGCTGTCGGTCGTCTCCGAGATGCCCAGCGCCGCGCGGTGCCGCGTTCCCAGCTCCCGGCTGATGCTGGTGTTTTCGCTCAGCGTCAGGATGCACGCCGCCGCCTCCACGCGGTACCCGCGGATGATCACCGCGCCGTCGTGGAGGGGCGTATTGGGTTCGAAAATGTTTTCAATCAGCGGCGCGGAAATTTCCGCGTCGATGTGCGTGCCGCTTTCGATGACGTCTTTCAGGCCCGTCTGCTGCTCGATGACCACCAGCGCGCCCACGCGCCTGCGCGAAAGATTGGTAATCGCGGTGGTCAGCTCCGAGATGCACTTTTCCCGCATGTCTATGCGCACGCGCGGATCGCCCTGGCGAATGCGGTCCAGCCGTGTCGAGCTGGCGCGGCCAATCTGCTCCAGGGCGCTGCGCAGTTCCTTTTGAAACAGCACCACCAGCACCACCGCGCCGCTGTTGACCACCAGGTTCAATATCCAGTTCAGCGCCTTGAAACCCAGCACGTCGCTGGCCCAATACAGCACAAAGAGAATCCCCAGTCCCTTGAGCACCTGAGAGGCGCGCGTATCGCGGGTGAGCATGAGCAGCCGGTAGAGCAGGAACGCCACGATTGCGATATCCAGGATGTCCACAATCGTCGGGCGTCGGATGATGCTCCATAGCAGGCTGGAAGTCTGCTGCCAAAACTGCTCCATGCTGTGCCCTCTCTTTCCGTAGGGGTCAATTTCATTATACACCCAAACCGCGGCGCTGCATAGCGAAGAATCTAAGAAATTTATGACAAATTCCCGCCCCATGGCCGGGGGCGCGCGGCCCGGCAGAAAACGAAACGTATTCGGACAGGACTTCCATAATCCGGCAATGCAGCGCCCTCGCAGGCCGATTCTTCCTTGAAAATCCGGAGCAAAACGTTTCGCTGTTTTGCTTGCGTTTACGAAAAATAAGCGATATAATATAGAAAAAAAGACAAACGGCGGCTCTTTCGCATACGGACCTGCAAAGGAGGTATTTTGCATGAAGGCAAATCCCGGGGATTTTCCCATGACTGCTCCGCGTCCCCTGCTGCCCGGCGCACTGCCCAGGATTGGCATTCGTCCCTGTATCGACGGCCGCCGCCAGGGGGTGCGCGAGTCGCTGGAAGAGACGACCATGGGGCTGGCGCGCGCCATTGCGTCCTTCCTGGAAGCCAACGTGTTCCACACCTGCGGCCTGCCGGTATCGTGCGTTATCGCCGATACCTGCATCGGCGGCGTCGCGGAGGCGGCCGCCTGCGCGGACAAGTTCCGCCGCGAAAACGTAGGGCTGACCATCTCGGTAACGCCGTGCTGGTGCTACGGCTCGGAAACCATGGACATGGACCCGCTCACGCCCAAGGCCGTCTACGGATTCAACGGGACGGAACGCCCCGGCGCGGTATACCTTGCCGCCGTGCTCGCGGCGCACAACCAGAAGGGCCTTCCTGCCTTTGGCATTTACGGCCATGACGTGCTGGACGCGGGCGACATGAACCTGCCGGAGGACTGTCGGAAAAAACTGCTGCTCTTTGCGCGCGCGGGGCTGGCCGTGGCGACCATGCGGGGACGCGCCTATCTTTCCATGGGCGGCACGTCCATGGGCATCGCAGGGTCCATGGTGAACCCGGCCATGCTGGAAAAGACCTTTGGCATGCGCTCGGAAAGCGTGGATTTGTCCGAGTTCGTCCGCCGCTGGGAAGAAGGCGTGTACGACCCGGAGGAGTTCGAGCGGGCATGCCGCTGGGTGGACGACAACGTCACCCTGGCCGACTGGGACAAAAACGACCCGGCGATTCAGCACAGCGCCCGGCGCAAGCGGGAAACGCTCCTGACCAACATCAGAATGTACCTCATCGCGCGGGATTTGATGGACGGCAACCCACGCCTGGCGCAGCTGGGCTTCGTCGAGGAATCGTGTGGGCACAACGCCATCGCCGCCGGCTTCCAGGGTCAGCGGCAGTGGACGGACCATTTCCCGAACGCCGATTTTGTGGAAAGCCTTCTATGCACCGCCTTTGACTGGAACGGCATAGGCGAACCGCATGTGCTGGCCACCGAAAACGACCACCTCAACGGCATGGCCATGCTCATGGGCAAGCTGCTGACCTGCCGCAGCCAGGGGTTTGCGGACGTGCGGACGTACTGGAGCCCGGACGCGGTTCGCCGCGTGAGCGGCTGGACGCCCGAAGGGCTGGCGGAAAACGGCTTTATCCACCTGATTAACTCCGGCGCGGTGACGCTGGAAGCGGCGGGCCGGTGCGAGGAGGACGGGCGTCCGGCCATCAAGCCGTGGTGGACCATTACGCCGGAGGAGGCGGCGCGCACGCTGGATGCGGTGGACTATTGCTACGCGGATTTGGGCTATTTCCGCGGCGGCGGCTATTCCTCCCACCTGCGAACGCCCGGCGGCATGCCCATGACCCTGACCCGCCTGAACCTGGTGGACGGGCTGGGCCCGGTGTTGCAAATCGCCGAGGGATACAGCGTGGCGCTGCCGGAGGCGGTCCATGCGCTTCTGGAAAAGCGCACCGACCCCACCTGGCCCACCACCTGGTTCGCCCCGCGCCTGACGGGCGAAGGCGCGTTTGCGGACGTATACGGCGTCATGGCCAACTGGGGCGCCAACCACGGCGCGTTCAGCTACGGGCATATCGGCGCGGAACTGATTACCCTGGCCTCCATGCTGCGCATTCCGGTGTGCATGCACAACGTCGCGCGCGAAAGGATTTTCCGCCCCAGCGCCTGGGCCGCCTTTGGCACGCAGGACTTGGAGGGCGCCGATTTTCGTGCCTGCGCCGCCTTCGGCCCCCTGTACGGAAAGGCGTAACGGTCGGACGGGACGGCGCCGCGAGCGCCTGTAACAGGCGGCAAAAGCGCGCGGCGCCATGAGGGCATAGGACGGTCCGGGGCAGCAAGCCTCCGGACGCAAACCGGCCCCGGCGCGCATGTCGTCGGAGCCGAATCAGAGCATGGACTGGATGGTATCCCGCAGCGCAGGCCGGACAGGGCGTCCGGCCTGCCGCGTTTTGCCGGCCTGCGCCGGGCAGGCGGCGCTTACTCGCCGGTCTGGCGGGAATAGTTGGGCGCTTCCTTGGTGATGTAGATATCGTGCGGATGGCTTTCGGTCAGCCCGGCGCCCGTGATGTGAATAAACTCGCTTTCGTTGCAGAGCGCCTCGATGGTCGCCGTGCCGCAGTAGCCCATGCCCGCGCGCAGGCCGCCCACCAGCTGGAAAATGGTGTCGGACAGCGGTCCCTTGTAGGGCACGCGCCCTTCCACGCCCTCGGGCACCAGCTTCTTGGCATCCTCCTGGAAGTAGCGGTCCTTGCTGCCTTCCGCCATGGCGCCCATGGAGCCCATGCCGCGATAGACCTTGAACGAACGCCCCTGATAGATTTCCATGGCACCCGGGCTTTCCTCCGTGCCGGCCAGCAGGCTTCCCAGCATCACGGCGCGCGCGCCCGCCGCAATCGCCTTGACGATATCGCCCGAGTACTTGATGCCGCCGTCCGCAATGACATGCACGCCGTGCTTTTCGGCCTCCTCCGCACAGTCGGCAATCGCCGTAATCTGCGGCACGCCGATGCCCGCCACCACGCGCGTGGTGCAGATGGAGCCGGGGCCGATGCCGACCTTGACGCAGTTGGCGCCCGCGGCGATGAGGTCATGCGTGGCCGCGCGGGTGGCGACGTTGCCGCCAATCAACGGAAGGTCCGGATACGCGCTGCGGATGCATTCCACGATATGCAGCACGCCCTCGGAATGGCCATGGGCGGTATCTACGACGATAACGTCCACCTTCTTTTCCACCAGCGCGCGCACGCGCTCGAGCGTATCCTTGGCAATGCCGACCGCCGCGCCGCAGAGCAGGCGTCCGTTTTTGTCCTTGGCGCTGTTGGGATACTTGGTGGATTTTTCGATGTCCTTGATGGTAATCAGGCCGCAGAGCATGTAGTTTTCGTCCACCAGCGGCAGCTTTTCGATGCGGTGCCGCGCCAGGATACGCTTGGCTTCCTCCAGCGTAGTGCCGGCCGGAGCGGTCACCAGGTTTTCAGAGGTCATCACCGCGCCGATGGGCTGGCTGTAATCGGTTTCAAAGCGGAGGTCGCGGTTGGTGAGAATACCCACCAGCTTGCCTTCGCGCGTGATGGGCACGCCCGAAATGCGGTAGCGCGCCATCAGCTCCAGCGCGTCGGAAACCTTGTGCTCGGGAGAAAGGAAGAACGGGTCGGTGATGACGCCGTGTTCGCTGCGCTTTACCTTGTCTACCTGCGCGGCCTGCGCCTGAATCGACATGTTCTTGTGGATGATGCCAATGCCGCCTTCCCGCGCCATGGCGATGGCCAGCCTGGCGTCGGTCACGGTATCCATGGCCGCGCTCATCAGCGGCACGCGCAACAGGATGCCCGGCAGCAGCTCTACGGACAAATCGACATCCTTGGGCAGCACATCGCTGCGGCGAGGCACCAGCAACACATCGTCAAACGTCAGCCCTTCGCGAATGGTAGACCCCAGCATCGGCAACCGCTCCTTTCGCCCGTCAAACATGGATTTTCGTCAGTGTAGCAAAGCCCGTCGCGCCTGTCAAGAAATCCGTCGAAAAACGCCGCCCCGGCGCGCGTCAGGCCGTGATGATGCTGCGCATATAGCGCAGGAAATTCTTGCCCGCGATGCCCTCGATTTCCGCTTCGCCAAAGCCTCTGCGGCGCAGCGCGTCCAGCAGGTTGGGAATCAGACCGGGGTGCTCCAGCCCCTCGGGCGCGGAGTCGATGCCGTCAAAGTCCGAACCGAAGCCCACATGCTCCACGCCGCCCAGCTCCGCCACATGCGCGATGTGGTCCACGACGGTGTCCAGGGTGGCATGGCCGGTGTCTGTGAGAAAATTGGTATAGAAGTTGATGCCCATCCAGCCGCCGCGGTCAATCAGGGCGCGAATCTGGTCGTCCGTAAGGTTTCGGGTATGGTTGCGCAGGCGGCGGCAGCAGGAATGGGAGGTCATAGGCGGCTTGTCATTGTGGAAAACCAAATCCCAGAAACCGCCTTCGCCCAGGTGCGCGACGTCCACCGCGATGCCCAGCCGGTTCATTTCGCGCACGGCTTCCCAGCCAAAGGGCTTCAGACCATGCTGGCCGCCGCTGCAGTGCGGATAGCCGATGTCGTTTTCAAAGTTCCAGGTCAGCGCGAACAGGCGCACGCCCAGGCTGTGGAAATAGCGCAGCTCGTCCAGCGAATTCCCGATGATTTCGCCGCCCTCGATGGAAAGCATCAGACAGGTTTCGCCTTCCCGGGCGTCAAACGGGCTGTCTACTTTGCGCACGCCGTTTTCCGTCAGCTGCGACAGCGCGGCGAGCTGCGCGTCCGCCATTGCGCGGGGGGCCTGACGCCCCTGGCCCTTGGGGCCCGCGGAACCGGAGAACAGCGCGCAAACCTGCAGCGTGACGCCGCCGTCGCGCAGGCGCTGGGGCGTGACATGAGGGCTGGCGCTCCGGGTGAATTCGTTGTGCGCTTCGGCACGGGCCAGCAGCGTGTCGCAGTGGGTATCGACGATGAACATCTGATTTGCCTCCTCGTGATGCGTTCGTGGATGGATATATCATACTATACCGGCGCAGAAATGGAAAGGGGGAATCCGGAGGAGGCGAGAAAAACACCGGACAGGGAAAAGCCGTTCTTTTGTCCGCAGACAGCAGACGAAAGGACGGCTTTTCTGGTGTGCCCGACTGGATTCGAACCAGCGGCCTACAGAGTCGGAGTCTGTCACTCTATCCAACTGAGCTACGGGCACATGCAAAGGATATTGTACCTTCGACAGGCCGTTTTGTCAAGGGGGATGAGCGCTCTTTCCATGCACTGCTCTGTCAACCATGTCAAGCACATAACGCTTTGGCGCGAAAAACACAAAGAGCGATGTGGGCAATGGCTGCTTGCCTTTTCGTCAGCGTTGCACACGGCCGGAGGAGTTTCCATGCATCAGAGCCAATACCTCAGCTTCGCTGACAAGATTGAAATCGTGTTCAATGGTTTGCTTGAGGCAGCTCGCCGCCACGGCGAACTCGATGGTATCCTGTGCAGACAGACCTTTGCGCATTGCATGGATAAGACCGCCGCCAAAGCTGTCACCGCCGCCCACACGATCGACCAATTGAATGAGGTAGTTCCTTGAAAAGTACGATTTACCTTCGGTGTAGAGCATACCGGACCAGTTGTTTGCACTGGCAGATATGGATTCACGAAGCGTGATGGCAACCGCTTTGCAGCCGAAACGCTCGGTAAGCTGCCGTGCCACATGGATATATCCCCTGTGGTTTAGCTTGCCGCTCATGACATCGGTATCGGCCGCTTCGATGCCAAACACGTCTTTGGCATCCTCTTCGTTGGCGATGAGCACATCGACATAAGGAACCAGCCATCCCATAATCTCGCCGGCCTTTTTGCGGTCCCAGAGTTTGCTGCGATAGTTAAGGTCGCAGCTGACGGTCATGTTTTTTTCCTTGCACTTCTTCAGGGCATCCATGGTGATTTCCGGCAATTGACCACCGAGCGCCGGCGTGATGCCTGTCCAGTGGAACCAATCGGCGTCTTGCAAAATGCTGTCCCAATCAAAATCCTTGCGCTCGGCAAGAGAAATGGCTGAGTTGGCGCGGTCGTAAATAACGCTGGTGCCTCGCTGACTTGCGCCCTTTTCCACATAATACAGGCCCAGACGGGAGCCGCCACGAACCACCCTGGAGATATCCACACCAAATCGTCGCAGCGCGTTCACGGCGCTCTGGCCAATATCATGCAGGGGGATTTTAGTGCAATAGCGAACGTCATTGCCATAATTGGCCAAGGAAACGGCGACATTTGCCTCACCGCCGGCATACGTTACCTCAAAGCTGTCTGCCTGTACGAATCTGTGATAGCCGGGAGGATTCAGACGCATCATGATTTCACCAAAGGTAACGACTTTGCTCACCTTGTTTCAACCGCCTTTCTGTATTCTCTGGCCAGCGCAGCAATCATATTCCACGCGCCGGCTTCGATCCAGTTTTTGTTTACCAGATTCCCTCCTATACCAATGCCACAGCAACCGGCTGCCATATATTCCCGCGCGTTCTTCACATTGATGCCGCCAACAGCTACCAGAGGAATATGGGGCAGAGGCGCTTTTATGGCCTGAATATAGGACGGTCCCAGATTGCCAGCGGGAAATACCTTCACGGCATCCGCGCCAGCCTGATACGCTTCCACAATTTCACTGGGCGTGAACGCGCCGGGAAAGCTCAGAAGCCCGCGCGCCTTTACCGTGCGAATGAGGTGGGAATCGGTGTTGGGCGTGACAACATAAGCCGCGCCCGCTTTACAGGCCATATCCAACTGTTTTTCACAGATGACTGTACCATCAACCACCAGCATTCTGCCTGTCATATGGCTGGCTATGGCTTGGATGGAAGTGGCCGTGTTTTGCCACGTTTCTGGTTGGCTCTGGTGAAAAGTCACTTCGATGAGGTCGATGCCTCCTTCGTATAGCGCCTCCGCCAGTTGGACCATATGTTCCGGAGCAAGTCCACGGACGATGGCGATGATTTTGCTTTTTTTGAACCATTCCAATCCCGTCATGCAAAGACCTCCGCTTCAATATTCTGGTTTTGTCAATCCAAAACGTTGCAATTCATTATCATTTTGTACGAATCATTCTGACTCTGTTTTGAAAATCCTGCCGCCGAAACCCGCTTTTCGCAAAGAGCAAAACAACGAAACAGCAATCGAATAATACGGACATTCTCGCTGTTTTGTTTCATGATATAATATGAATATAAATCAGAGAGAGCGGTGGACAATGCATATGGATACATTTCTCTATAGCAAACGGATTCCTGTGCTCCGCCAATATGACGTGGTTGTCTGCGGAGGCGGACCTGCCGGCATTGGCGCCGCTCTGGCGGCGGCAGAGCAGGGATGCAAGACGGCGCTGATTGAGCGCTTTGGTTTTCTTGGCGGCATGGCGACGGCAGGATATGTGAACCCTATGAGCGAGTTTGCCTATAATGGTAAACGCGTGCTGGGCGGTATGGCGTGGCGTTTTGCCCAGGCGCTGGTGGAAGCCAAGGGCGGCCTGGTGGAGTACCCGCGTGCGAATCTTTCGTTTCATCCCGAGACTTACAAGTTGGTTGCACAAGAAATGCTGCTCAAGGCCGGTGTAACACTGTACCTGAACAGCTATTTGGTAGATTGCGTCATCAGGGACGGTCATATAGAAAGCGTCCTGTTTGTTAACAAGAGCGGTATCTGGATGGTTAACAGCCTTTCCAAATACCTCCGCATGAGCATCAACAAGGTTTCTGCCTTTGTGACGCTGCGGCAGGAATTGGAATTGGGGCATATATACCTGGACATGATGCAAAAGCGTTTTGACAACCGCTTCAGCGTGGTTTTTGATATCGAGGAGAATGCTATCGATTGTCTTCTGCCGCGCCTGCTTTTGCAGCCTATCATGGAAAATGCGCTGATTCATGGCCTGCTTTACTGCGAGAAGAGCAACGCCGCATTGCAGATTCGGGCGTGGTGCGAGAAGAACGTACTGTTTGTGGAAATTGAGGATAACGGCAGCGGGATGAGCAAGGAAAAGCTGGAAGCATTCACCCACCCCGTACCCGGTCAGGGCGGCTATGGACTGCGGAATATCCGAAAGCGCCTGGAGCTGTTTGGAGGAACCGGCGCAGAGATACGAATCCATTCCAAAGAAAACGTCGGAACCTGCGTATCCATCACACTTCCGGTCAAGCGTCACGACTGAGACGACAAGAAGGCTCAGCCGTGCAGAGCAACATGGCCATAAGCCCATGTGATTATCCGGCACATGCCTATTGGCAGTGGCGATTGCCAGGGCAGGGGAGCGCGCACGAGAAGAAGCATGCCCGTCGGCGCGCACGAAAACCGGCTTTCATGCACGGACCCCCTTGCTCCGGCTGCGCTTGGATTCAGGGGCGTTTGCAAACCGGCCTTGCAGCGATGATGGACGCGGGTCGAAGGCCGTTTGCAGGAATCAATCGCGTACAAACGAACAAGAAACCCAAGCTTTCTTCCATTGCTCAGGAGAAAAATGATGCCTATAATATCATGGTAAAGGCAGGCGAGGTTTTCGTTTGTCTCTGAAATCGTCATCAATTCCCCCCCCAAGGAGTGTAAAACCATGCGGATAAACAAAGTGCAGACTTATTTGGTTCGGCCGCGCTGGTGTTTTGTGAAGATTTTGACGGACGGTGGCCTTTGGGGTTGGGGCGAAGCGATACTCGAAGGCAAGGCAAATACCGTACAGGCTTGCGTACATGAAATGGCGGATTTCCTGATTGGAAAAGACCCGGCCCGAATTGAAGATATCTGGAATACGCTATACCGCGCGGCATTTTATCGCGGGGGCGCTGTGTTAATGAGCGCAATCTCCGGCATCGACCAGGCATTGTGGGATATCAAAGGCAAAGCGTTCAACGCTCCTGTCTATCAACTGATGGGCGGAGCCTGCAGAGACAGGATGAAGATGTATGCGTGGATTGGCGGAGATCGTCCGGGCGATGTGGCGTGCGCTGCGAAAGCAAGGCAGAGACAAGGCTTTCAGGCCATAAAACTGAACGCCACAGAGGAACTGCAGTATATTGACACCTACGACAAGCTGGACGCCGTGCTCGAACGCGTGGCTTCCATCCGCGAAGCCACCGGTAAATCCTTTGGTATTGCTGTCGATTTTCATGGTCGCGTGCATAAGCCCATGGCCAAGGTGCTTGCGAAGAAACTGGAAGAATTTGAACCGATGTTCCTGGAGGAGCCTGTCTTGTGCGATAACTGGGAGGCATTTCCGGAGATTGCTGCTGCCTGCAATATCCCGATTGCTACAGGCGAACGCCTCTTCTCTCGCTGGGATTTTAAAAAGCTGCTGGCGGTAGGCGGGGTGGACATTATCCAGCCGGATCTTTCTTATGCGGGTGGCATTACAGAGGGTAAGAAAATCGCTGCCATGGCAGAAGCCCATGATATCGCCCTCGCCCCTCATTGCCCCCTCGGGCCGATAGCGCTGTCCGCCTGCATTCAGCTGGATGCCACTTGCCACAATGCCGTCATTCAGGAACAGAGCATGGCCATTCACTATAATGAAGGACGCGATGTGTTGGATTATGTGCTGAATCGTGAGGACTTTACCTTTGTGGATGGATATATGAAACTGCCAGAAAAGCCGGGCCTTGGCGTAGAAGTCAACGAAGCGTTGGTCGTTGAAGAAAACAAAACGCCGCATCGTTGGCGTAACCCCGTATGGCGGCATGCAGATGGCAGTATTGCCGAGTGGTAAGGGGAGAAGCATCATGAAGCATCATCGGCTGGAATATGACCTGGCTGTTGTCGGGGCGGGCCCTGCCGGTTTGGCAGCTGCCATCACGGCTGCCCGTATGGGCCGACGCGTGGTTTTGGTGGAAAGAAGCGGTTGTCTGGGCGGCGCGCTGGCATTGGGCATCTCTCCGCTGGGCATGCTGGACAAGAAGGGTCGAAAGATTGTATCCGGCTTTGCCGAAGAGTTTTTCGGCCGGCTGCAGGCACGGGGCGATTGTCTCGGGACAGATGCCTGTCCAAAGCACAACTCCGTCACAGGCATCAACGCTGAGGGCGTAAAACGGCTGGCAATAGAAATGTGCCGGGAAGCCGGCGCAGATATACTGCTGCACTGCGAGGTGCTGAAAGCAGCCGTGCAGGGGCGGCGCATTGACAGCGTAGACGTCTATGGCAAAGGAAACATCATCCATGTGAAGGCCGAGCAGTATATCGACTGCACCGGCGACGGAGATCTGGCCTACCTGGCAGGATGCTCCTACGAGAAGGGCAGGGAGGACGACGGAACCTTACAGCCGCCTACGATGGTGTACACGCTGCAGGGTGTCAATCAGGAAAGGCTGTTCGATTATGTAGAGAACCACCCGGAGGAACTTCGTTATCACGACAGGGCAATTTATGAAAACCCGGATTATACGGCGGAGCATTTCCGCATGCGCCCCAGCCATGTTTTTGTGGGATTGCAGGCAACCTTCCGGAGGCTTAAGGCCGAGGGCAGACTGCCGGTAGAGCGGGAAAGCCTTATCTGCATCAACGGCACGCATTCCGGTGAAGTATATATCAATGCAACGCGTTTGCTGCGAACGGATGCAACGGATATTCTCGCGCTTTCCCGGGCGGTGCTGGACGGCACGCTGCAAGCGTTTGAATTGACGGAACTGCTCAGAGAGCATATCCCCGGGTTTGAACACTGCTATGTGTCCAGCGTTGCGCCTTCGCTCGGGATACGTGAGACGCGCCGCCTGAAGGGCATCCGCTATGTGACAGGCCAGGAGGCGAAGGCGGGGCTGGTGCCGCCCGACAGCATCTGCCTGTCCGGCTATAAGATTGACATTCACAGCGGTACGGATACGGGACTGCTGTTTACGGACATTGAGGAGCCCTTCGGCATTCCCTTCGGATGCCTGGTAAGCGCCGAGATAGACAACCTGATGATGGCAGGACGCTGCATTTCCTGCGATGAGACGGCTTATGGCTCGTTGCGCGTGATTCCCTGCTGCCTGGCCATGGGGCAGGCGGCTGCTGTGGGCGCCTGGGTGGCGGCGAAATACAGGACCCTGCCCGCCGAGGCTGATATCGAAGAAATTCGCGCTATCCTGCTGGAGCAGAACGCCATTCTTTCCATGCCCGGGGGAGAAGAGGAAGTCCGGGAGCAAAGCCCAACGTTGGGATAAACCATGCGCGCCCGGTTGCGGCGCTGCAAAGAGCACACTTTCCCTTTATTCTTCCGCATTTATCGCGCATGCGCCTCCCAGAAGGCGACGGCGTCGTCCAGCCAGCCCTCCGCCGCCGTGCCCGTGCCCAGGCCAAAGCCGTGGCCGAGGCCGGGATAGACGTGCAGCTCGGTGGCAATCCCCAGCGCCTCCATGCCCGAAAGGCGGCGCTCCATGACGCGCCAGCTCGCAATCCCGTCCCGGTCGCCCACGCAGGCGAAGGTGGGCGGGTCGGCCTGCGAATACTCGCTCAGCCCCGTGTACTGCGTGACGACCGTGGCGGGCCGGGGCAGTTCGCCGCCGCCGAAGGCCGCCGCGCCGTATGCGCCGACCCATGCCGACATGCGCCCGCCCGCCGAGCCGCCCCAGAGGGAGTATCCGTCCACGTCCACTTCCAGTTCTTCGGCATGGTCGAAGATGAAGGCAAGCGCCCGCGCCAGGTCCTCGCACGCGGTCTGCGCGCCGGGGCGGTAAATCAGCGCGAAGGCGTTGTAGCCGCGCTTGGAAAGCGCCAGCGCGTGGGGGAAGCTGTCGTGCATCGCGGCCACATAGGAAAAGCCGCCGCCCGCGTTGCACACGGCGAACCGCGCGCCCGCATCGCCCCGGAAGAAGAACAGGCCGGTGTCCGCCTTCGCGGGGTCGGCGGCCTTTTCCTCGTCGGTGTAGATGTCATAGAACACCGTCTGCCCATCCGCCGCGCGGCTTTTGAGGGTGTTGAGTATCTCCACGGTGGCGGCGGGGTCGATGTGGCTGTACCACGCCAGCCCCATTTCGCCCAGCGTCCGGCCGGACATATACCCGTCGTCCACGGGAAAGAGCAGGCGGCCGCAGCCCGCCCAGACGGGGTCTTCGATAACCTCGCGGATGGGCGTATCGGCATGATAGGGCGCCCCTGCGGCGGAAGCCCCGGCCCCCGCGGCGCTTTTCGTCAGGCACAGGCCGAGCAGCAGACAGGTCAGCAGCATGGCCTTCATATGCTCAGGCTTCCTTCTGCGCCCTGTAGCGCAGCCAGAGCGCGCCGCCGTCCAGCGCCCTGGCCTCCAGCAGCGAAAACGCCTGCGGCGGATACGCGGCGTGGAACGGCGCGGTCTCAAAGACGGACGCGGCCCTGCCGCCGTCCGCGACCGGGGCGACGACCAGGCTCAATTCGTCGAGGAGCCCTTCCGCAAGGAACGAGCCGTTGGTGATTCCGCCGCCCGCCACCATCAGCCGCTCGATGCCAAACAGCGTCCGGAGCTTTTCCAGCAGCAGGGCGCAGTCAAAGCTTTCGTCCCCGGCAAAGACATAGGACACCCCGCGCCGGCGCAGGTAGGCAAGGTAGCCGGGGGCTGCCCGCCGCGTCAGCGCCTGCACCACATGGGCGGCGACGCGGCCCTTTTTCTCCAGGACAGGCCCCGGAAAGGCCAGCTCTCCGCACGGGTCCAGGGATACGATGAAGTTGCCCATCGCCCGGCCGTCCGCGTTCACCCAGTCGCCCGGGTCGGGCGCGCCGCCGTCCGTCTCCGCCGCGGACACCCGCCCGTCGGCATACCCGCCCAGCATGGTGGCGGTTCCGTACAGCGTCGCCGCGCAGCCGTAATGGCCGCGCAGCTCCCCGTAGGCCTTCAGCGCGGGCGCTGTCTGGGGCGCTTGAAAAAAAGCCCCATCAATCTTCCCGTCCAGCGAGACCAGCATGTGACATACGACAAATGGTTTTTCCATGGTTACCGCCTTTCGGACTTCCGTCCCCGCCGTTGCTTTCCCCGGCCATCCGCAGCGCCGCCCACCGGCGCGGCAACCGTCATCAGGGTGCGGCCGCGGGGAGAAAGCTTCTCCTCGCGCGGCCGCATCCTGCCAGACGGCGCGCCGCCGTTCGGTTCCGCCCACCGGGGCGCGAACCCGCCCGGGCGTTCCTGCCTGCGGTGATGGGTGGAGGCGGACGCCGCTTATTCGATTTGCGCCCCGTCGCTGAACGCGCTGCCTACCCTCTCGCCCAGCACATGGTAGCCGTTGTGGGACGGCTCGAACGCGATGGGACGAAATTTATCAAAGTCAAGGGAGCCGTCCTGCCCCAGCACGCTTTCGTCCACCGCGACATTGACGATTTGGCCGATGATGTTGCCGTCCTCGTTGACCTTGACCAGCTTGCATTCCAGGGATACCGGCAGCTCGTCCATCAGCGGCGCGTCCACAAACTCGCTTTTCGTCGCATGGAAGCCGGATTTTTTCAGCTTGTCCGGCTCCCGGTTGGCCGAGACGATGCCCACATAGTCCGCGGCAATCACGTGACTGGCGTCGGCGAAGCCGACGGTGAACGCGCCCCGCGCCAGGATGTTCTTTGTGGTCTTATGCCCGGAGCCCAGGCACAGCATCACCTTGTCGGCGTTGCACAGGCCGCCCCAGGCGGCGTTCATGGCGTCGGGCGTACCGTCCTGACAGTAGGTGCCGATGATGAGCACCGGCAGGGGATAGAACCAGGATTTCACACCGAAATTTTTCCGCATGACCGTTTTCCTCCTTTATTTTTGTCCCTCTACATCGGGGACCATTTCCGCGTAGCGCCTGAGCCTCTCCGGGGTGCTGGTGTGGTAGCGGACGTGCTTGTCCATGGCGGCGATGCGCTCCATTTCCGCATCGGTGAGGGCAAAATCGAACAGGTCGAAGTTGTCCCGGATATGCGCCGGGTCTTTGGAGCCGGGGATGACGACGTTGCCGGCCTGAATGTGCCAGCGCAGGATGATCTGGGCGCCCGTTTTGCCGTATTTTCGCCCCAATTCGGCAAACAGCGGCTCTTCCAGCAAGGCCCGGTCCCCGTGGCCCAGGGGATACCAGGCCTGGATGACCATGCCCTCCGCGTTCAGAAATGCCTTCAGCGCCCGCTCCTGAAAGTAGGGGTGGACCTCGGTCTGCAATACCGCGGGCTTTACTTCACACAGGCCCAGAATCTCCCGGATTTGCGCTTCGTGGAAGTTGGAAAGGCCAATGGCCTTCACCTTGCCCTCTCTGTACGCCTTTTCCATCTGCCGGTAGCCGGCCACATAGTTCCCCGCGGGCTGATGGATGAGCAGCAGGTCGATATAGTCGCTGCCCAGCCGCGCCAGCGTCCTGTCCACGGCGTCGGCCTGCTCGTAAAAGGTGGGCCACAGCTTCGTCTCCAGGAAGATGTCCTGCCTGGGCAGGCCGGACCGCCTCATCGCCCGGCCTACAGCCTTTTCGTTGACGTAGGCGTTGGCGGTGTCAATCAGGCGGCAGCCGCATTCCAGCGCGCAAAGGACGGAGGCCTCCGCCTCGTCCGGGGTCAGCAGAAACGTGCCGATGCCCGCCATGGGCATTTTCAGGCCGTTGTTCAGGGCTGCGTATTCCATGAAAATGTTCCTTTCTTTTCCTTTCCTGCTTTATCTGCACGCCATCAGGATACCATAAATTTCGTCCGGCGTCAGCCTTCGACAGCAGCCCGGCTGAATGCGGGCGGAGTCCGCCACGGCGCGCAGCATCTCTTCCTTCGGCTCCACGCCGAGCCCTGCAAGCGTGGTGGGCAGGCCGATGTCCCGGATGAAGGCGGCCAGGGCTTCAATCCCGGCCAGCGCCGTTTCCTCCCGCGTCTTGCCGTCGCCGTCAACGCCCCAGACCGCCTCGGCGAAGTGGGCGAAGCGCTCCACCGCGCCATGGTATAGGCAGCGGTACAGTGGCGGATGAATCACCGCCAGGCCGCAGCCGTGGTTGCAGTCGGTGTAGGCCCCCAGCTGGTGCTCAATCATGTGGGCCTGAAAGTCGGTGACCTTGCCCAGCTTCAGAATGCCGTTTTCCGCCAGGGCCGAATCCCACATGAGCTCCCGGCGGGCTTCCTCGTTGTGGACGTCCTCTGCCACGATGCGCAGGTTGCGGATGACGTTGCGCATCACCGCCTCGTTGATTTCGTCGGAGACATTGGCCGTCCGTGGGCTGCCGAAGTAGGTCTCCATGCAGTGGCTCAGGGTATCGAAGCCGCCGGAGACCACCTGCCGCGCCGGAAGGCTCATCATATGCGCAGGGTCCAGCGCGGCGAAGGAGGCGAAGGCACCCAGCACGCCGGTTTTCACCTTCTTTTCCTCATGGGTGATCACGGCGCCGTTGTTCATCTCCGCGCCGGTGCCGGAGGCGGTGACGACCACGCCCATGGGCACGAACTCGGCGGGGTATTCGTGGTCTTCAAATTCCATCTGCCAGATGTCCCGGTCCGTTTTGGCCTGCGCCGAGATGACTTTGCAGCAGTCGATGACCGAGCCTCCGCCCACCGCGAGGATGAAGTCTATCTTCTGCGCCCGCGCCAGCGCCGCGCCTTCCTGCACCTTGCGATAGGTGGGGTTGGGCATGATGCCGGGAAACTCCACAATGTCCTTGCCGGCCTCCCGGAGCAGGGCCGCCACGGCGTCATAGGTTCCGTTTTTCCGAATCGAGCCGCCGCCGTAGGCCAACATGACCCGCTTTCCGTACCGGCCCATTTCCCGGGAGAGGGCTTTCTGCGCCGCGCCGGCGCCGAAGTATACCTTGACGGGGCAGGAATACACAAAATCATTCATGGCGCAAGGCTCCTTTCTTCGCTCGTTGGTATTGCATGGGCGCGCCGCCGGGTCTGCGCCTGCCTTCCGGGAACATCGGCGCATCCGCATGCGGTCATGCTCCCGGCCGCCGGGCACGGCGTCGCGGCCCTGCGGTCTGCCGGGTTACGGCGCCAGGCTTGCCAGCCATTCCTGCACGTCTTCTTCGGTCACGCGGGAGGAGAAGCGCACGCCCTCCAGCCATTCGCCCGTGCCCGCCAGCTCGGCCAGCAGCGCCCCGCTCTCGCCCAGCCCGGAGCTGGAGGAGGTGCAGAAGGGGATGACCGTCTTGCCGGCAAAGTCATTGGCCTGCACAAACGTACTCACCGGCCACGCGGCGATGCCCCACCAGATAGGATAGCCGATATAGACCGTGCCGTACTCGTCCCAGTTCTCCGGCGTGGAAATGGTCAGCTCCACCTGGCGGAGGCTCTCGTCCGCATATTCGCGGCTGACGCGGCTGCTCTCGTTGGTCCAGTTCAGGTCCTCGTCGGTATAGGGCTGCACGGGTTCCAGCTTCAGCACGTCCGCGCCCGTCGCCGCGGCGATGTAGTTTGCCGCCGTCTCGGTGTTGCCCGTGGCCGAGAAATAGACCACCAGCACCTTGTCGCCGGCCGCCGGCGCCTGCGTGGGGACGCTTTCCGCCAGCGCGGACGCGCCGCCGAGCGCCAGCATCAGGGTCATCATCATGGCAAGCGCCTTCTTCATCGTTTTCATGGTTTTCTCCTTTCACATTCGGTTCATGTTCTCCAAACAGCCAGCCCATGACATCTTCCGCATGGGCAAACGCCTGTGCGCCCGCGTGCCGGTCCCGAAACCCATGCGCCGCAAAAAACGCCTGTTCCCGAACGTCCAGCACGACCGGCGCGTCGATTTCCTCCTCGCTCAGGCCCTGCGCCCGATAGAGCGCGCGCAAGGTCTCCGCCGCCTCGCGGAACGAGTCCGCCCTTGCCGCCTTCCGAGCACAGTATAAAAAAAGCGAGGCTTCCTGAGAAGTCTCGTTTGGTTCATCAGTATATACCCCAAGGTGTTTACCCGACAATGGCCTGAAGGAAGCGCGCGACGGTCTGCGAGGGGCGCGGCGCGTGCAGGATGCCGTAGGGGATGCTGTATGTCCAGTCCACGGGGATGACCTTGAGCAGCGGATGCACGCCGGCCCAGCCGGGAATGGCCAGCAGCACGTCGTTGCCGTTTTCGCAGCGGTTGAACACCTCCAGGTTATACAGCTCGAATTCCTCCACGTTGATTTCGGGGTGGTGCTGCTGGATATCGTCCCGCAGCGCGTCCACATGGTGGCTCCAGCCCCGGCGCATCAGCATGAGCGTCTCGCCGTAGAGGTCGGAAAACTGCAGCCGCTCCTTCGCCGCCAGCCGGTGCCCCAGCGAGACCGCGCAGCAGAACGGCTCGCGGGACAGCTCCGTGCCCGCGCAGCCGCGCAGCTTCAGCATGGTCTCGTCGAAGATGCCGCCCACCACGTCGATGTTCCTGCCCAGATGGGCCAGGATTTCCCGGGCGTTTTCCGGCGTGTTGTCAAAGGGGAGAATCTGAAACCGGATATCCGGGCAGCGCTCCTGTATCCTGGGCCACATCGGCATCAGAAGCTGCGCGGGCGTCATGGGCGAGGTGCCGATGCGGATCAGGTTCGCGCCCTCCTGCATGGCGTTGCGGGCGCGCACGACCGAGTCCTTGCAGTATTGCACAATGTACTTTGCATCCTGCAAAAGCGACCGGCCCGCGGCGGTGAGCGCAAGTCCTCTGTGCGTGCGCTCAAACAGCCGCACCTCCAGGCTGTCCTCCAGCAGATTGATTTGCTTGATGACCGCCGTGGGCGTGATATACATCTGTTCCGCCGCCCGGTGGAAGCTGCCCGCCTCCGCCACGCGCAGGAACGTTTCAAGCTGTGGACCTCCATATCATCGTAAGCCTAATCGTATTTGCGGCAATCATAAACCAACCACCATCTACAACGAGAGTATCGCTCAAGCAAAAAGCCATCTGTTGATGAAAGACAGCTTATCAACTTTGAGAGATGGTGAACAAGGAATAAAAGTAACGCTTTTGTTCCATCAATTCTTCAAAGGAACCTTGCTCTAAAACGACCCCGTCCTTCAGCATAAATATCCCTGTACAGCGGCGCAGAATGCTTTCATCCAAATTGTGGGTAACAATTATTCGTGTGTAATCTTTAAGATTTAGAATTGCATTGAGAACCTCAAAAGAGGTTTCGGCATCAAGGGAAGCTGTCGCCTCGTCGATAAGCAGCACGGGCGTTTTGCGGAGAAGTGCTCTTGCGATAGAGATTCTTTGCCGCTCGCCGCCGGAGAGACCAGAGCCATTTTCTCCACAGAGATAGTTTTCACCCTTCGTATCCAGTAACTGCTTTAGCCCGGACAGGTATACCGCACGGCTGACATCTTCCTCAGGAAACTCCGCAAACATCGTGATATTGTCTCGTATGGTGCTGTTAAAAACAAATACATTCTGCTGTATCATGGAAACCAGGTCGTAGAGCGAACTCGTAGAAATTGTTCTCAACTCCTTCCCGTCGTAGCAGATATCGCCATGATAATCGCGTGAGGAAGCCATGAGCAGATTCATAATTGTTGACTTACCACTACCAGAGCTGCCCACAATGGCATAACATCCGCCTGCATGGAAATCCATGTCAACACCAGAAAGCACAGGTTTTCCTTTCTCGTAGGCAAAATCAAGTTTGCGAACAGTAATCCCATCCATAAGCTGTGGAACAATGTGCTCGCCCTCGTCAGGGATATTTTTGTTTAGTGCCTGTGCCAATTTGTCGATAACTGCAAGGGAAGCCTTGACTCCCGCATAGAAAGCAGGAAAAACTTGAATCGGATTCAGAATATAATTCATAAGTTGTACGAACACGATGGCAACACCGCCTGTGATACTTTTGCCCGAAAGAGCAAGCGAGGCGGCAACAAAAAATACGCCAAGCTGCACAGTAGCTCCCGCTAATGCGGAGGCGTAAGAAACTAGGATGTTGATCTGCGTGCGCTTTTTTGATGCATTTTTTACAGCTTCGTTTTTTTCCTCATGCACACGCGCAATACTCTTCTCCGCTTTGAAGCTTTTGATGACTGCAAATCCTGACAGTACATCCTTGAGCATAGCTGTATAGTTTTCTTTTTTATTGGAAACTGCCTTCTCTGCACCAGCGGCCCGGCTTCCGAGGACAATGGAAACTATAATGGGAAGTAGTGAAAAGACAATAGCGACCAGCGTCAATAGCGGACTGTACCACAACATGAGTGCCAAAGCAGCAACGAATGTGATGCCTGTCTGTATGGTGCTTTGCAGAGGCGCAATGAACTCCCCCTCAATAGTATTCACATCATTTGACAGAGCGGAAATATAAAGTGAAATATTTTCACCAGAAAAAGACAAAATACCCTTCTTTAATAGCTGCTGGAAGGTGTAAGCACGATACTGTTGCATCGCCTTAGCACGAAACTTTGGCAGAAAGTAATAGTCAATGGCTCCTGCAATCACAAGCAGTATAAGTCCACCAGCGGTAATCACAAGCAGTGTTGGAATATTGTACTGGCTCATGCCAGAGATGAGATCCACGATCTCTTTGATCATCAATGATATGACAATATTACATGCGGCACCGAGCATGGCCGCTATCACAGTAAATACTAAGTTCAGCTTGTTTTTTCGAAACAGCTCCCTGACCAAATGACGCCGCAAATTTTTGACGTCTTGATGTTCCATTATAATCACTTCCTCACTATTTTCTCGAATTTGCGCAACTTATTGTACCTTATCTGAATGCTTTCCCAATTTTCATAGGTTGTACTGTGTATCAAAACATCCGGTTCATTTTCTCGCAAGAACGGCTCGTTATATGTATGCCCTCTATACGCCTGCTGTGCCTTTTCCAAATCTTCCTGCCTGATGGACAGAAGGATGTTTTTATGTCTTGATTCTTGAAACTGGAGAAAATCACAAACGGACATTTCCCAATTGTTATAATGCCTGCTTACCTTTACGGTATAAACACAGGCATGGCGATTCCCAACCATCATTTGATAATCACTTGAATCCGTTAAGCAATACACAATCCAACTGTCATCATAAACCCGGCCGGTGACGGGATTTGTTTCGCTTTCTGTATAATCATCTATTCTATATAGCATCATCTCACTCCCTTACGATACATATCTATATTCTAACGTATCAAATAAAAAACGACAAGCCGAAACTTGTCGTTTTCTTGGCGGAGAAGGTGGGATTTGAACCCACGCCACGCTTCACGCATGCTACTCCCTTAGCAGGGGAGCCCCTTGGGCCTCTTGGGTACTTCTCCAAGCCCGTTGGCGGAGAGAGAGGGATTCGAACCCCCGGTGTCTTTCGACATCACTGGTTTTCAAGACCAGCGCCTTCAACCACTCGGCCATCTCTCCATCTAAACCAGTGAAAACGATTATATCAGACCGACGGCGTCTTGTCAACCACGGTTTTTCCCGTTCCGGCGCCGTCAGGCAAGCAGGATGCAAGGCAGAGAAGGACGCTTTCCTGCGAGAGATGATGCCCACCATGACTGGGATTTTGACGGCGATTCCTCGACCGCCTGAGCGGCGGCGGGAAGACCACCCTTCCTTTTCATATCCGACTGCCGAAGTGAAGACAGAGAAGGAATCAGGCGCCCTTACTGGCCGCGATAGCGAACACAGTAGAATCGGGCAACCTGATTCCAAGAACAGAATACTGCCGAAAGAGCGAAATGTCAACCCGTCTGGGGAAAATTTCCCTGAAAACGCGCCGGCGGTATCCATGGAGGCGGACGAGAGGAGAAAGGCGGCGGACGGGGCGGCGAGAAGAGCGGCAGGCAGCCACCGGCGATGCGCCGGGCGGTGGCGGAGAGCGGGGGGAAGGAGGACGGGCGGACGGGACGTGTGGATGGATGGCCACACGGAGCAGAGGGACAGGGGCGGCGTGGAGAGCGGTGCGTTTGGCGCGCGGGCAGAGCTGAACGGCCGGCGAGGCAATGCAGCGGTCGCAGTACAGCGCACAGCGAAACACGAACCACACGCGGTTCGTATTCTGACGCCGGAAGGCGAGGTATTCGAACTTGATATCAGTGTGCTGGAAATAAACCAAAACACAAAGAAAGAAGCGGGACGCCACGGCAGTCGGGGCGACGAATCGCCAGCGAACAGCCCATCAAATCCCGCTTCCGAGACTATACTGCCAGAGTCCGGGACGGTTGTCAACCCATCTGGTAAAAAATTTCCCATGAAAAACGCGCCGGCGGTATCGACGGAAGCGGGCGAATGAGGAAGGGGCGGCAGAAAAAGGCCGCCGACCGCGGTCGGCCGGCAGGCCCCTGGGGAAGGCGCGCAGCGCCGGCAAACGCCGGGCGCGGCGAGCCTTTGGACGCATGTTTCGGGCGGCCGGCCCCTTCCGCGCAAACGCATCGTCTTTCCGCGGAAGAAGCGCGGCGGCCGGGGTCGGGCATTACAGCGCGCTGCCCTGATTGTTCAGCTCCACCGAGCCGGACATGCTTTCAAATTCGCAGCGGACGGCCTGATCGCCCTCGGTGGCGCGCAGGTTGGCCGAACGACTGCCGTTGATGAGGAGCGAACCCGTGCTGGTCTCCAGGCTCACGCTGAAGCCCGTGCCCTCCGGCAGCGTAAGGCGCACGTTGCCTGACAGCGATTCCGATTCCACCTGGCGCGGCGCGGTCTGGCAAACGAGCGTGATGTCGCCGGATACCGTTTCCAGGTCCACCTCGCTGAACGAGCCGTCCAGCGTCAGCTGGCCGCTGGTGGTCTCGGCGTCCAGGGACGTTGCGGTGACGTTTTCAAGCGTGGCGTTGGCGGACGTGGTGGACACGCTGGCTTCCCGCGCGCTGATGCTGCGGGCCGCCACGGCGCCGCTTACGGCGTCGAGCTCCAGGTCGCCGACGGTCAGGTCCGCCACGTCGATGTCGCCGTTCACCAGGTCGATTTCCAGCTTGTTCAGCAGCGAGGCGGGCACGCGGACAACCAAGTCCTTGGCGGCGTAATCTTCGGCCAGGATGCTCTCGCGCTCGATGGTATCGGTACAGAATTCGATTTGCAGCGTGCCGCGGTTCAGCCGCCACTGCAGCGCGTCCTCCGCAGCAACGGCGCCGGACGCCATGCTTTCTTCAAAGACAACGGTGTCCTCGCTGCCGGCCTCCACGCGCACCGAACCGGATACCCAGTCAATCTCCAGCTCCGACACTTCCTGGGCGTCCACCGTCGCGCTGCCGGCCGTGTAGCCGACGCCCGAGCGGTCCTCGTCCCTGTCCGCTTTGGCGGCAGGGGTGGCAAATGCGCCGACGGTCAGCAGTACGGCGGTCAGCATCCAGATGCCCAGACGGGCGATTGCGGAAGTTTTTTTCATAGGAAACTCCTTTCTTTCCTTCAGGTCCAACAGCGCCAGGATGGCAAGGGACAGGGAAATACCGAGGGGAAACAGGAACAGAGCGGGCAGCCAACGCCCTCGCGCAAGGCAAAGGATTACCACGGCAAGGACCACGAGGGCCCAGGCGGCCGCGCTCAGCGGGAAAAACGCCTTCGGGAGGGACCGGCGCCTGCCCTTTTCGCGCAAGAGCAGGCCCACGGTCAGCAGGGCCAGGGAACACAACAGGACCAACAGGAACGCTTCTTCTTCGTCTTCGTGCCAGTACAGGGGGATGAGCGGGGAAAGCAGGAGGAGGGCCGCGCCCAGCGTGCGGGCAAGGGCGGGGACGAGCGCAGGCAGTGTGAAGGAAAACAGGCGGGGGCGGGTGGATTCCGCTGCCGTGTCCGGCGCGCCCGGCGCCGGGGGCGTGGGGGAGGCCGCGGGTTCGGCCGTGGGGGTCGGATACGCCGGCGTGTCGCCCGCTTCGCGCCTGAGTTCCGCTATCAGCGTGCCGACATCGCCGATGCCGGAGATGGCCGCGTGGTACGCGCTTTGCTCGTCGCGGCCTTCCCGCAGCAGGTCGTCATATTTGTCCAACAGGTTTTGCAGGATTTCTTCTTTAATCTCCGCGGTCTTCGCCGTCTGCGGCGCGTCCCGAAAGAGACGGTCAATCGTTTCACGCAGTTGCTCCCGCATCCCTTTCTTCCTCCTCGGCAATCAAAATGTTAATCAGCGCGCTGGCCTCCCGCCAGTCCTCCACCAGCCGGCGGTAGGTTCGCCGCCCTTCGGCCGTGATGGCGTAATACCGCCTTCGCGCGCCCGTCGCCTCGTCTCCCCAATACGAGGTGATGCATCCCGCTTCTTCCAGCCTGCGAAACGCCGTGTACAGCGTGGCTTCCTTGAGCTCGTACTGTCCGCCCGTTTTGCGCTGGATGGCCTTGTTTATCTGATAGCCGTAGCTGTCACCGCCCAGCAGATGCGCGAGAATAATGGTTTCCGTATGCCCGCGAATCAGGTCTGAGGCAATGGACATCGTGGCCACCTCCCTTGCGAGGTAGAGTATATACAGAAATACATCGCCTGTCAAGGTATATTCAAAAAGAAAATATGAATTTTTTGAAAACACCCCCGCGCTGGCAAATGTGTCATTTTTGCTGTTGACGAATCCGGGCATTCTGGATAAAATAAGAACATACAAGAACATATGTTCGCATTTGATGGGAGGGGAAGAGATGGACGATATGCTGCTGCGAAAGATGATGCGCAAGCGCGGGTACACGCAGGAAAAGCTCGCGGCCGCCATCGGCGTGGACCGCTCCACGCTGAACCGGAAAATGAACGACGAGACGCGCTGCTTCTCCATGGACGAGGTGTTCGCCATCGGCCGGGCGTTGAAGCTGACGCGCTCGGAGCTGTCGGCGGTGTTCTTTTGCGGATACAGCATGTGAGGCGAAGGATGCGCGGCGCGGGAAGGGAGGAAATCCGGCGCGCCCGGGCGGCGCGCGCGGAGGCGCTGCGGGCGGCGCTGGAGCAGGAAAGGCGATGGCTGGCGGCGGATTTGTGGGAGGGCATGGTGGCGCCCCGCTGCCGGGTGTGCGGGGCCAGGCGGGAGGAGGCGGTCATACGCCGCTGCGCCTGGTGCGGCGCAAAGAAGGGAGAGCAAGGGGAAAAGGAGGAAAACGATGAGCGAAGTGCGGAGGCTGCTCACGCGCAATCGGGAACTCTGGACGGAGCTGGGCGCGCTCAACGCGCAGCTTCGGCTGCTCCAGGCGAATCTGCCGGACGCGCAGGGATACCGGCAGGCACTGGAAAGGCGGAGGCGCGAGGCGACGGAGGATTTGATGCGGATGGAATCGCGCATCGGCCTGCTCGCGGACGCCAGGGAACGCACGGTGCTGCGCTACTATTACGCCCAGGGCCTGAGCGATGCGGAGATTGCGGAGAAGATGGGCCTGACGGATGAATGGGCCCGGAAAAAGCGCTACGCCGCGCTGCGCAGGCTGGAACGGGCGGAAGCGGGAGAGAGCGGGGAAGGTCCCCCGGCGGAAAAAGGAGGGGAGAAACCGGACGGGCGCGACGGCGATTGACGGCACGGCGCGCCCGTGCTATACTCTGGCAAAGACGGGGAGGGATGGAAAGTGCTGCACCATCAGGGCACGCGCACGCTGCATACACGCCGGCTGACCCTGCGCAGATTTGTGGAGGAGGACGCCCGGCAGATGTTCGACGGCTGGGCCTGCGACGAGCGCGTCACCCGGTTTCTGACCTGGACGCCGCATGATTCACCGCAGCTCACGGCGGCGCTGCTGAAGGACTGGTGCGCGGCCTATGAGAACCCGTCCACCTATAACTGGGCCATCGAATGGGACGGCCGGCTCATCGGCAACATCAGCGTGGTGCAGACGAGCGACAGGAGCGAATGGGCGGAGCTTGGCTATTGCCTGGGCCATGCGTATTGGAACCAGGGCCTGATGACGGAGGCGGTGCGGGCCGTCCTGGGCTATCTGTTCGAGGAGGTAGGGTGCCACCGCATCGGGCTGAGCCATGCGGTGCGCAATCCCGCTTCCGGCCGTGTGGCGCGCAAATGCGGCATGACGTATGAGGGAACCAGGCGCGCGCTTTTCCGCGCGGCCTCCGGCGAATTTCTGGATATCGCGGAGTATGGCATGCTGCGCGCGGAATGGGACGCGGCAGGCGCGTCGGAATGACGCGGTCCTGCCGCGGCTGCGCTACCAGCGGAACTGTTCCATGGCTTCCAGCATGCGGGCGGTGAGGTCGGGCGAAATGTCCAAATCGTCCGCGGCATAGCAGGTGCAGATGATGCCGCCCTGGGGCGTGGAAAGCCGCCGGACCAGGCGGTCCACCTCTTCAGGCACCTCGTCGGGCGTGAGGTGCTGCATTTTTTTCTGGATATCGATACAGGTGGAGAACGTCACCTTTCCCCGCGCTTCCTGCGCAGCCTGCGAATCCGCCCAGGACTCGGGCTGCTTGTTGTCCAGGATATCCACACCGCAGCGGATGAGCTCCGGAATGTGCCATTGCAGATTGCCGCAGGTGTGCATGTAGACCGCCATGCGCTTTTCATGGATGAGGCGGAACAGCCGTGTATAGCGCGGCGCGAACAGCTCCCGCCACAAATCCATGGAGAACAGCGGGCCGCTCTGCATGGCCTGGTCGTCAAAGAAGATGACGCCGTCCAGCCCGTAGGCGGCGTACTGGCAGACGACGCCTTCCAGATAGGCAAAAATGCCGTCCAGCAGCAGCTCGATATGCTCCGGCTCCAGCAGCAACTTCATCAGATAGTTTTCAAAGCCGAGCAGGTATTCCAGACGGTGCATCGGCCCGAAGCCGAGATCGCCGATGACAAACTTGTCCCTGTCGACCTGCGCGAGCTTCTGCGCGAAGCGGTCGAAGCGGCCCGGCGCGCACGGGTCGGGGAAGCGATAGTGCGCAAAGTTCGACCAGTCTTCCAGGGGATAGGAGACGACCTGCCCCTAGTCGCCCAGCTCCGCATGGAGCGATTTCCATACCGAGCCCCATTCGTCCATGCCGGGCACGGACGGCGAAAAGGCGGTGGGCAGGTCGTGGGATACTTTTACGGTGTCCGCGTGCGGGCCCGCTGCCATGGCAAGACGGTCCGGCCCCTCGAAGCGGATGGTTTTCCATACGCGTTCCTTGCTCGTCATTTCGGTTTCCTCTCCTTTTTTTTGCGCGCGAACGGCAGCATGGTTTTTTATGGAGTTCATCCAATGTTTGAGAATCCACGCACATTATAGAGAATAGGGCGCCGGATGTCAAAGGAAGCCGGCTGCCCGCGCGGGAGACGGCAAGGACGGCCGCTTTGCCGGCGCGCTCCCGCCCGGACAGCACGGAATGATTCCCGGGCCCTTTTCCTTTCGTTCCCTGCCTGCCGGCGCGGGGGCGGGCGCTATTCCTGCGCCAGCGTCCAGCGCTGTCCTTCGGCCTGCAGCCTGACCATGCGGGCGTAGACGCCGTTGCGCCTGCGCAGCGCGTCCGGCGCGCCCTGTTCGGCCACTACGCCCCGGTCGAGCACCACGATTTTGTCCGCGCCGGCCACAGTGCGCATCCGGTGGGCGATGACCAGCACGGTCTTGTCCCGGATGAGCCGGGAAAGCGCGGTCTGAATCAGCGTCTCGTTCTCCACGTCCAGGGACGCCGTGGCCTCGTCCAGAAGGATGATGGGCGCGTTTTTCAGAAATGCCCGGGCGATGGAAATGCGCTGGCGCTCGCCGCCGGAAAGCTCGCGGCCGTTTTCTCCGATGCGGGTGTTCCAGCCCTCCGGCAGCTTTTCGGCAAATTCGTCCACGTTGGCCAGCCGCGCGGCCGCCAGGACTTCCTCGTCGGAGGCGTCTTTGTCGCCGATGCGGATGTTTTCCAGGATGGTGTTGTCAAACAGGGTGACATCCTGAAAGACGATGGCATACAGCGAAAGCAGCGTTTCCGGGTCGACCCGGGACACATCCATGCCGCCCACGGTGATGCTTCCCCGGCTGGCATCCCAGAACCGGGCGGCCAGGCGGGATACGGTGGTCTTGCCGCCGCCTGACGGGCCGACCAGCGCGGTCACCTCGCCCTGCCTGGCGGTAAAGCTTACGTCTTTGAGCACCGTTTCCCCGGTGCTGTAGGCAAAGCCCACATGGTCAAAGGCGATGTCGCAGCCCTGGTTGGAAAGCCGGGCTTCTCCCTGCTGAATGGGATGGTCCAGGATTTCGTTCATCCGGGCGATGTTGGTGCGGGTGGCAATGACCGCCGCCAGGTTCTGCAAAGCGCCCTGGAGGGGGTCGTAGAACCGGGATACCACCAGCAGGAACAGGAAGAAGGTCAGCACGTCCAGGCTGCCCTGCATCAGCAGGACGGAGCCCGCCAGGGCCACGGTGGCTATGCCCAGGCGCAGAATGAGCGAGGCGGACACCACAAAGGCCGCCAGGCCAAACTCATTGATGATGGAGCGGCGCTCCACGGCGCGAATCTTCTTTTCCAGCCCCCGGAGGTATTCCTGTTCCGCGTTGTTGGCCTTCAGGTCCTGCAGCGTTTCGATGCACTCCTGAATGCCGTCCGCGCAGGCCATTTTGGCGTCCATGGATTTCTGATTGAGCCTTTCCTGCACCCTGGCGGAGAAGCCGACAATGGCAAAGGCCACGGGCATCACCCACAGGGCGGCCAGCGCCATGCGCCAGTCGTAGAAGAACAGGCACGCCGCCACCAGCAGGCAGGAAAGGATGGAGCCGGCCAGCTCCGGGATGAAGTGAGAAAAGCTCTGTTCCAGGAACGTGCAGTCGGCCATGATGGTGCTGGTCAGGTCGGCCAGGTCCTTCTTTCCGAAGAAGGCCAGGGGGAGCTTCCGCAGCCGTTCCGCCAGGGCAATCCGCCGCACGCCGCTTTCGGTGTAGGTGGCAAAGTAGGTGGCGTTGTACTGTATATAGGTGGTCAGCAGAATCAGCCCCACGCAGACCGCGCAGCCGACGGCATAGAAGGCCGTCCCGCCTTCGGGAATGCCGCCGCCCATCAGGTCACGGACCAGGCTGTAGAGCAATCCTACCGGAAACATAAAGGAAATGTTCTGCAGGACGCAGGCTATGCAACCCTTTATCAAATCCCTGGCGCCCTGCTCGGAGAGGGCGTAGCGCTTTTGCAGCCATCTTGTCATCTTACCGCGCCTCCTTCTGCACCTTCCATTGAACGGAAGTCTGATAATCCTGCCACATCCGCCGGAACAGGCCGTCTTGCTCCAGCAGCTCCCGGCTGGAGCCGCTTTGCACGATGCGCCCGTCCTCGACCACATAAATGGTGTCCGCGCCCGCCACCGTGGAAAGACGGTGGGCAATCATGAGGACCGTCTTGCCCCGGGCCAGCCTGGAAAACGCCGCCTGCACCCGGGTTTCGTTGTCAGGGTCCGCAAAGGCCGTGGCCTCGTCCAGAATGATGATGGGCGTATTTTTCAGCATGACGCGGGCGATGGCGATGCGCTGCTGCTCGCCGCCGGAGAGGTAGACGCCCTTCGCGCCGACCACGGTATCCGCCCCGTGGGGAAGCTTTTCCAGGATATCCCCGCACTGGGCATTTTCCAGCGCGGCCAGCACTTCCTCCCGGGTGGCGTCGGGCCTGCCCATGCGCACGTTGTCCAGAATGGAAGCCTTGAGCAGGCGGCTGTTCTGGAACACGAAGGAGACGGTGTCCATCAGCTCTTCTTTCGCAATCTCCCGGACGTCCACGTCCCCTATCCGGACCGTGCCGCTGTGCGGGTCGAAGAAGCGGGCAATCAGGTTGGCAATGGTGGTCTTGCCGCCGCCGGAGGGGCCCACGAAGGCCACGACCTTTCCGGCGGGAATGGAGAGGGAGACGTCCCGAAGCGCTTCCTTTTTTCCGTCATAGCTGAAGCACACGCCGCTCAGCGATACCGAGGCATCCCGGGGATGCCGGGGATGTTCGGGCTCCGCCAGAGGCCTGAGGGCCAGGATGCTGTCGATTCTCTGCAGGGCGTCGTTCACAACCATGGCGTTTTCGCTGTGAAACATGATGCGGGTCAGGGTCACGGAGATGATGGGCGTGATGAGGATATACAGGAGCAAATCGAGCAGAAATTCCCGGGTGACGCCGTTTTGCGTAAAGAGCAGCGCGCCGGCAATCAGAAAAACAAACACGCCGTTGATGGCCGCGGTATAAAGCATCATGGGCGCCCGCAGCTGCCTGGTATAGGCGATGACCCATTCCCGGTAGCGGTCGATGGCATCCTTGAACTTCCTGAAGGAAAAAATGGTCTGCCCGAAGGTCTTGACCACCGGGATGCCCCGCACGTATTCCACCGCCTCATTGGACATCTCGTCCAGCGCGTTCTGGTATTCCTTCATCTTCCGCTGCATGTCCGTGCCGGTCATCGCCATCATGACCAGAAAGCCCAGCAGCACCGGCACGATGCTCAACAGCCCCAGACGCCAGTCAAAGACCAGCAGCAGCACCAGCAGCCCGCAGGGCGTGGCCAATGCGTTGGCACGGTCGGGAAGCTGATGGGCCAGGTACGTCTCCGTCGCCGCGCTGGACTCGTTGACGATTTTCCGCAGCCTGCCGCTGCCAAAGCGCTCGGCAAACCCCAGCGGCAGCGTTACGATGTGATGCATCGCCTGCAGGCGCAGATTGGTGGCGATGCGGAACGCCCCCAGGTGGGAGCACATCAGCCCCGCGATATACACCAGCACCGCAGCGACCGCAAACAGCACCGCCATCCAGCTGTTGTGGGCCAGATGCCGGGCGCGGCCGAAATCCGGCGCGACTTCCAGCACTTCCCGGACAATCAGCCAGATAAAATAGAAGGGCACAAGCGCGATGAGGGCGCTGACGGCCGAAAGTATCCAGGACGCATAGCTCAGGTATTTGTGGCTGCCCGCGATATCGAGCAGGCGCGCCAGGTTGGTTCGCTCTTTCAAGAGAAATCCTCCTTTGCCGTTTGTCTATGATACAAAGGAAGGCGTTGCCCTTCCTGTATCCACAATAAGTTAGTTGAAACTAACCACAGAACAAAAAGAATACGGCTCATTGCCCCATGATTTTCATCCAGCCCGTGGTGTAAAAGGCCCGCATCTCGCGCAGGTAGTTTTCCGCGTCCGGGAGCGGCATCTCATGGATGATAAGTTCGAAAAAGGTGTGGAACATTCCGGTAATCAGGATATGCTCCAGCGCGGGGTCGATGGCGGGGGAGGGGCGGCCCAGCGCGCGCAGAACTGCCTGGTAGGCGTGCGTGCTCTCCTCCTCGATGGCGACCATTTCGTCTATCAGCCCGGCAAAGCGCGTTCCCTCGGCGCAGCAGAGAATGAGCTTGCACGCCTCCAGGTGCGCATAGGCGTAGTGGAGCATATCGAACATACAGGCCCCGGAGAGTTCGACCAGCACCTCCGGCTGCCGTTCGCAGGGAAGCTGAGCGAATTGCCTTTGCGCGTCGGTAAAGCGGGTGATGAGGTACCGGTAGTGTTCGCCCACCAGCGCCTCAAAGAGCGCCTCTTTGCTTTTGTAGTAGCCGTAAAAGGCGCCGGTGGTCATGCCCAGGGATTTTACAATGCTTCGCAGGGACGCGGAGCGGAACCCTTTTTCCAGGAACTCCGCCCGCGCCGCCCGATGGATGCGCTCCAGCGTGGTCAATCGCTCTTCCGTCATGGTTTCCCCCCCGGCATAACACTGCTATATATCACTGTTACATTATAGGGCGGCACGGCGCGCCTGTCAAGAGGGCGGCGCGGCGGACGGATGGTTGGCGGGTTGTTCCGTGAGGCGCAGCATTTCCCGGGGCGTTTCCTGCATGCCTCCGCGCAGCCATTCATCGATGGTCCCGAAGATGAGGCCCGCAAAAGAGGCCTTCTGGTATCGCTCGATAGGGCTTTGCGCGCTGTCCATTTGCATGGCCCAGCGAATCTGTTCATAAATCAGCGAGGACAGGTTTTGACGATACAAAAGCAGGTAGACATCCCGATGCCTGTAGTAATGCATCAGCAGCGTTTCTACAAATCGGGTGATATCGTTGGTGGCCTCAAATTCTCGTCCCCATTCCCAGATGAGGCGCTGGAGGTGCTTTTCCAGCACGTCTCTTTTGCCGGTAAAATGGCGATAAAAGGAGGCCCTGCCCACGCCGGCCGCCTTGACAATGTCGCTGACAGCCAGCTCGTCGATGCCGTGGCGATGAAAAAGCATGAGGAGCGCCTCTGTGATTTTCTCCTGCACATAGCTGGTGGTAGCTGTCGTACTTTCCGCCGGTGTGGATGACGTGTCGGCCCCGGTTGTGGTCCCTGGGCATTTCGGCGGTGTCTACCTGGGAGCCGGCGAACATCTCCGCGCCGCCGATGGTGACCATCTCCGGTTTGTCCTCCGGGAAATAGGTGTAGCCCTCCTTGGGAAGGTCGATTTTCGCCATCTTCAGCTTGAACGGCCCCGTCCACAGCTTTTTCGTTTTGTAGGGCTTGACGTTTACGCGCAGGATGTCGCCCTTTTTGAACAGCAGGCCCATGGGCCAGATGAGGATGTCCACCGGCACGATGTCGCCCTTTTTCAGCTTCTCTTCCCGGGCCATGGACTGGAAGGGCCGCTCCTCGGCGCTGCGCGCCTCGTCCAGCGCCCGCAGGGAGACGCGGATATAACCCGTCGCCGCCGTGTCCATGCCGGGGCCGAGGGTGTACTGGTATTTCAGCCCGTTGGGGCGGCGCTTTTCCACCGTGACGGCCAGGTCCATGTCGTCGTGGTCGAGCGCTTCCACCCACAGCCGCAGCTTCATATAGCCGGTGATCTCCGTGTCCTCGGCCATGCGCAGGCTGAAGCTGGCCCCGCTCCGCTTGCGGTCGGAATCGTACTGGACGGAGCTCTCATGCGAAACGGGCGTTTCCTCCATGGCGCCTTCCTCCGCGTTGAGAAACAGCTTTTTGTACCGCGTGCGGGGGATGGGGAAATCCTCCTCGACCCGGTCGACGACGTCCTTGCCGCCGGGATTGAGTACGCTCAGGCGCACGCGGGGCGTATCCTCCCAGCCGTTTTGTTCGCCCTTGAGGTAGCGGTCAAAGAACTTGCGCAGATCCTCGGTGTGTTCTGCGTTGTAGTAGTCATCCCACTCACCGGTGTTGTGGATGCGCAGCCACTTCTCCTTCGAGGAGATGCGCCGGTAGCCCTCCAGCGTGCCGTAGGTGTGGATGGGGTTGCTATAGCTGGCCACGATGTAGGCGGGCACGTCGATTTTCTCCAGCTCCGCCTCCTTGTCCTCCCACCAGTTGTTCATGGTGGGATGCGCGTTCATCATGGCGATGACATCCTCCACGCCGCCGCTTTCCGTGGAAGCGAAGGAGTCGGAGAGCATTTTGACAAATTCCGGCATCATTACCCCGCCGCGGGTGGCGACCTCGCGGCAACAGTCGTTCAGCCCTTCCCACGGCGCAATGGCCGCCAGATGGGGCGGGTTCTGCGCCGCCGTGAACCACTGCGAGATGGCCAGCCACGAGTTGCCGCTCATGCCGATTTTTCCGCTGCACCACGGCTGCTTTGCCGCCCATTCGATGATGTCCGCGCCGTCCCGGCCGTAGTCGCTGCCGAAAAAGAGGATGATTCCCTCGGAGTTGTACGCGCCGCGCACGTCGGGGTTGATGATGGCATAGCCGTGGTCGCACCAGTAGGCGGGGTCGGGGCCTTCAAACTTCTGCAGGCCGGAGGTGGCCTCCATGGGGATGCCGGCGTGGTTGGGTGTGTCGTCCAGCCACTGGGAGCCGATCTCCTTGCCGTAGGGGCTCATGGCCATGATGGCGGGATGGGCCTTGTCGTCGTTGGGGCGGAAAATGTCCGTGTAGATGGTCACGCCGTCCCGCAGCGTCACCGGCACATCCCGTTCCAGCAGAATGTCGCAGGGCAGGGGCTTATAGCCCTTTAAGCGAATACTGCCCTTTTTCAGCAGCAGGGTTTCCGGCTTGAAGCCGGGATAGCGGGCGCTGGGCGCATCCACCGGCAGGGCCTTGCGCACCGCCACCGTCATTTCGTTGCCGTTCCTGTCGTGTAAAATCATGGTTTTCCCGTTCATTTCCTGTTCCTCCGTTTCAGGCGTAAAATAGGTGTATCCGTTGTCCTGTTCAAACTGTTCGCCGTACCGCTCATAACAATCAGGCCAGGGGAATACAGCGTGTTCATCCCGTACCGGCCGAAGATCCGCATATCCTGAATCCCGATGCTGATGCGCATCACGACTTCAAAGACGGAAAACAGCCAGACGGCAACGCCCGCCAGTTTCCCAACGTAGCGCAATGCCGATGCCGGCCATCACATAGCGCCATATGGACAGCCGGCCTTGCAGGATTGCTTCCAGCGCTTTTCGCTCCTTTCGGATGCATTTTCCGAAACGATTGTAGCACAGCGAATTTTGTGATACAATGGTTTCGGAACAAGTGCTACACGAACCGGAAAAGTTGTAGCGCAAAGGAAAGGAACGCAGCGCATATGTACCATATTGCCAATGACAAGCGGGCAAAACAGTCCGCAGAGCTTATCTATCACGGCCTGCTTTCGTGCATCCAAAAGAAACCCTTTGATCAGATCACAATCAGCGATCTGCAAAAGGCTTCAGGGGTGGCGCGGACCACGTTTTACCGGGCGTTTGACAACATATCAGACGTGCTCTATTGGAAATGCGACGTGTGCTTTCATGAGGTGCTGGGCGAATACCGCCCCAGCGCTTTCCCGGGGGAGCTGGAACTGGCCCGGCATTATTTTCAGTACTGGATGGAGCACAGCGATATCCTGGAGCTGCTGATTCAGGTCAACCGCCTGGACATCATCTATGCCTGCCACATGAAAAACGCGGAGATCCTGCGGAGGCGCTTCGGGAGTTTGCCCGATGTACCCGTGGAGCACGGCCACTATTTTGTCGCCATTCGCACGGGCTTCACCATCAGCGTGCTGACTGCCTGGCTGCAATCCGGGCGCAGGGAGAGTACCGAGGAAATTGTGGAGATCATTCAGGAGCAGCTTCGTATCTTGGCAAAAGGCTGATGCCTCCGGTCGCCAGAGCAGGGAAGAAACCCGTGGTATCATCGCATGGGTGTCATATGATTGAAAGACCGATGAACGGGCATGGAAAAGCGTGTTGATTGGTATCCGAGAACAGCCGAAAAATCCATGATTGCATGAACCAGCACAGGAATCCAGACGGTGCCGGTTTTATCCTTGAGAAACCGGAAAATGCAGCCGCCTGCCACCAGCCCCAGCAGGCTTGACGTGATGAAGCTGAAAATATACCCCTCCGTAATGGGGCCCCGCTGTGCGTATGAGAACAGGTGCATAAGGGCAAAGATCGTATTGGGGATCATATACCAGACTGTCGCCTTCTCTTCTCTGAGCAGACAGACGCATACGCCTCTTACCACAAATTCTTCCGCGAAGGCTACAAAAACCAAATCATATACAGGCTATACAGCGCTGAAATCCAATTCTCTTTTGCAGCAAGGCAGAAAATGGTGATTGCCATCAAAACCGCAGCAAGAAGGAGCAAAACCGTCCATTGCTTTTTTCCGGCGACCTTCAGGTACATTGCATCCGCAAAGTTCCCGCGAAGCAGCATAAACGCAAGCAGAAATATCGCCATGGGAACCGCGGAAACGATTACATTTTGCAACAGGATACCGGACAGGTCTCCGGAAAGATTTCTGACGCTGAGAATCGTTCCGTCTGCCTTCCTCTGCCTGGCAGCCGAGCAGGTGAAAGTCGGTGAAGTTGGAGATGTGCGGAAGCCGCACGATGGCCGCCCGAACCTGCCCCTGCCCGCTCAGGCGGGAAAACCGCTCCGTGACGCTGTCCTCGTCTTCGATGTCGATGTCCACCCATGGAACAACGCCTATGACGGGAATGCGCAGCAGGTCTTCCAGCATCTTAAGCCCCGGCTCCAGTATCTTCACATCGCCCCGGAATTTGTTGACGACGATGCCCTTGATGCGGCGCTGTTCGTCCGGGGGCAGCAGCTTTACCGTGCCGTAGAGCGCGGCGAACACGCCGCCGGGGTTGATGTCGCCGATGAGGATCACCGGCGCGTCGGCGGCCGCAGCCATGGACATGTTCACGATGTCGCCCTGCTTCAAATTGATCTCCGCGGGGCTGCCCGCGCCCTCGATGACCACCACGTCCACGCTGCTCTCCAGCGCGTCGTATGTCTGCCTGACCATCTGCCGCAGGCGGGGCTTGAACGCCTCGTACTCCATGGCGGACATGACGCCCACGCTCTTTCCGTTGACGATCACCTGACTGCGCCGGTCGGAGGTGGGCTTGAGCAGCACGGGATTCATGCGCACGCTGGGTTCCATGCCCGCCGCCTCCGCCTGCGTGACCTGCGCGCGCCCCATCTCCAGCCCTTCCGAGGTGGCGTAGGAGTTGAGCGCCATGTTCTGCGCCTTGAACGGCGCGACCTTCAGGCCGTCCTGCCGGAGGATGCGCAGCACCGCCGCGCACAGCATGGATTTCCCTACGGATGAGCCCGTCCCTTGAAACATCAGCGATTTTCCCCGCATGCAGGCACCTCCCCAAGCGCGCGTATGAGCCTTGCGTTATTCTCGTCGCCCTTGACGGCCAGTCGCAGGTGGCGGCCGTCGTCGAGGCCGTCAAAATCCGTGCATTCGCGCACGAGTATCCCCGTTTCCTTCAACCGCGCCACGACGGGCCGCGCGTCCCGGCCAAGGTCTACCAGCAAAAACGCCGCCTGGCTTGGATAGACAAACAGGCCCAGTCCTTCAAGCTGTTCGCGAAGGCGCTCTCTGCGGCGGGCGTTTTCCCGCGCGTCCGAGCGAACCTCCTCGCGATGCTCCGGCAGGGCGCAGGCCACCGCCTCGGCAAAGCAGTTCAGCTCCCATGTGCGCTGGCGCTTTCGCAGGCCTTCCAGTACCCGCGGCGCGGCGCACAGATAGCCCAGGCGCACGCCGGGAATGCCCAGTATCTTGGTCAGGGAGCCGGCTACCAGCAGGCGCTCGCAGCGCTCGACCATGTCCGCAACCGAATGCTCCGGGCAGTATTCGATGAAAGCCTCGTCCACGGCCAGCCAGCCGCCCGCGTCCTCCACGCGCCGGAGCAGGCGCAGAACCTCTTCCCTTGAAAACGCGCAGCCTACGGGGTTGAGCGGGTTGCACAGCCAGACAAGGCATTCCTCCGGCAGGCGCATATCCTCGGGAACGGCGATTCTGCGCTCCCCGCGCAGCAGGGAGACTTTCCGCACCGGGCGGGGGGAGAGCTGTTCGTACTCGCAAAAGCAGGGCGTCAGCACGACCGTTTCGCGCCCGACCCGCCCGGCCAGTTCAATGGCCGAAATGCCGCCTGCCGTGGGCAGCACGCACTCGGGCGATATGCCAAGATACGCCGCCATGGCCCGCGTGGCTCGCTCCATGCCCGCCTCCGGATAGTAGGCGGCGCTCTCCATGCCGCGCCGCAGCGCCTGCCTGACCCATTCGGGCATGCCCTCCGGGCGTATGTTGGCCGAGTAATCCAGCCACGCGCCCGGGCCCTCCCCCTGCCATACGTTTCCGCCGTGCGTCATCGTTCTTCCTCCGTGCACCTGCCAAGCACGTTTCCCCGCTCGTCCACAAACACCGCCGCAATCTCCACCTCGCCAAACACGCGCGCGCGGCAGTACGCCCGCGCCGCCTGCGCGAGGCGATCCCACACGCCGTCCCAGCCCACCGCGTGGATGCGCGCCATGGCGGCCTGCGTGGTGTTGCACGCGTATACTTCCTCCAGCAGAGCCACCGGCGCGCCCATGCGCCCAAGCTGCGTGATGATGGCCTCGCGCCGCGCATCGGCGCACTTGCTGTGGGTCTGCATCACGCCCGCGGCCACCTTGCACAGCTTTCCGGGATGCCCACCCAGGAACACGCGCCGCACGCCGAGTTCCCGCGCCGCGTCCAGCATAAAGCCCAGCTCGTTGCTCACCTGCACGACGCACATGCCGGGAAACAGCGCGCGCATGGCTTCCTCGCCCTGATTGCCGAAAGTGAAGACAAGTTCGCGCCGTCCCTGCGCGACGCGCATCTTCAGTTCCTCATAAAGAGAATCGCGCAGCGCCTGCGCGCTCATCGGACGCACGACGCCGCTGGTGCCAAGCACCGACAGCCCGCCTTCGACGCCAAGCCGCGGATTGAACGTACGCCGCGCCGTCTGTGCGCCGCCGGGAATGGAAATGGTCACGCGCGCCGCCCTGCCGCCGAACACGCTGCGCACAGCCTCCTCGATCATCTTCCTCGGCACGGGGTTGATGGCAGGCTCGCCCGGCGGAATCTTCAGCCCCGGCTGGGTGATTGTGCCCACGCCCTCTCCCGCGCAAAATTGAATCTCCCCGTCGCCGGGCAGCAAATCGACGCGCGCGACGACCTCCATGCCGTCTGTCACGTCCGGATCGTCGCCGCTGTCCTTGATAACGCCGCAGCCCCCGTCCGCGTGGGGGAGGATCTCGGGCGCGAACGCCCTGCCCTCGGGCACGACGATGCGCACCTGTTCCGGGCAAACGCCGTCCCGCTGCCAAAGGCAGCAGGCAAGCGCCGCCGCTGCCGCGCAACTGCCGGTGGTAAATCCTTCCCGCAGGGATTTCACAGCATCACCCCCATAAGCAACACGGCCGCCGCCAGCGATATCGCCGTCGCATAAAGCAGGCGCACGGCCCTTGAGATGTCCTCGATCTCGACGGGACGGTCGTCGTCGCCAATCGTCGGCTTTTCCACGATATTTCCGAAATAGCTGTGCGCGCCGCCCAGCCGTATGTGCAACGCGCCCGCCATCGCCGCCTCGCTCCATGCGCAGTTGGGGCTCAGGTGGTTGGCATGGTCGCGCCGCACAACGCGCAGCGCGTTTTTGCCGTCCAGCCCGCACAGAAGCGCCGCGGCACCCATCCAAACGCCGCAGATGCGCGCGGGGACGTAGTTGAGAAGGTCGTCCAGCCGCGCGCTCGACCAGCCGATGTCCCGGTATTTCGCGTCCAGATAGCCCACCATGGAATCCAGCGTGCTGACTGCCTTGAAGCCCATCGCCAGCACCGGGCCGCCGAGCAGCAGGTACAGCATCGGCGCGATTACGCCGTCGGTGGCGTTTTCCGCCACGGTTTCCACCGTCGCGCGAACGACCTCGTCTTCCGAAAGGGAGGACGTATCGCGCCCGACGATGCGCGCCACGCGCGCGCGGCCCTGCTCGAGGGAAGTTTCCAGTGCCGCGCGCACGCCCCTTGCCTCCACCGCGAGGCATTTGGTCGAAAGCGTCCACCATGAAACCACGCACATGCCCGCAAACAGCGCCCATTTGTGCGCAAGCTGCAAAAGCGCCAGCGCCGCCGCCGTTGCCGCCATGGACAGCAGCACGGTGGAGGCGGTCAGCCATATGGCGGACTTGCGCAGGTTTCCGCCGCGCGCGCGCAGCCGCTTCTCTGCTTGAGAGATATACCGGCCTATCCAGACCACCGGATGCGGCCAACCCTCCGGGTCGCCGATGAGCAGGTCCAGCGCAAAGCCCACCAGCATGGCGGCGGCGTTCATCCTGCAAAACTCCATCAGCGTCATACGCACTCCAACCTGCCTGTATTTTCCGCTTCGGAAAGCAGCGCGCCCATCCGCCGGTTGCAGGGGCCGATGGCGACGCCCGCGTTGAGGATGCGGCGCGACGCGCGTATGCACGCCAGCGCCCGCGTGTAGCTCTCCTCGCCGATTTCGCAAAACGGTGTTTCCGTCACCACCTCCGCAGCCAACAGCCGCGCGAGGTGATAGTCTACATCATTTGTATAGAGGATGCCCGCGCGAAAGGGAACGTTTTGCCTCTGGAGTCGCCTGTACACCGGGATGCCCGTGCCCCCGGCGGAGAGCACAAACACCTCCGGCACTCCTGCGGGCGGCGAAAGCTCCATGCTTCCAAAGACGGGGTCATAGGCGCCGGACTCGATATCGTACAGCGCGCGGAGGTTTTCGCGTTCAAACACCTCCTCCGGCGCGCCGTACAGGGAGATGGTGTCGCCCTTCACGCAGAGGATTCTGTCGGAAATCTTCTGCGCAAGGTCGATCTCGTGCAGGGACATCACCACGGTGACGCCCTCCTCCTTCGCCATTCTGCGCAAAATGCTCAGAAGTTCCAGCTTGTAGCGAATGTCCAGAAAAGAAGTCGGCTCGTCCAGCACGATGATCTCCGGTTCCTGACAGATGGCGCGGGCCAGGAGTATTCGCTGGCGCTGCCCGTCGCTGACGGCATGGAAGCTGCGCTGTGCAAACGCGAGCGCCTGGACGATTTCAAGCGCACGCATAACCTTTTCCTCGTCCTCGCGGGAGAGGATGCCCAGCCGTCCGGTGTACGGATAGCGCCCGGAGGCGACAACGTCCCGGCAGGTCATCAGTTCCGGTCGGATGCGGTCGGTGAGCACCAGCGCCATCCTTTCCGCCAACTGTTGGCCGGAGAGGCTCCGCAGATCTTCCCGCGCGATGACGACGACGCCCGCGAGCGCCTTGAGCTGCCGCGAAATGGTCTTGAGAATTGTGGATTTTCCGGAGCCGTTCGGCCCGATGAGCGTGACGATCTCGCCTTTTTGGATGTCAAGGGTGATATCATGAATCAGCGCCGCGCCGTCGTAGCCCACGGAAAGCTCCCTCAGCGAAACATATGTATCCGTCACGGCCTTACCCCTCCTTGTAGCGTTTCATCAGCATGGCGATGACGACCGGCGCGCCAAACACCGCCGTCACGGTGCTGATGTTCAGCTCCGTAGGCGCAAAGACTGTGCGCGCGATCAGGTCGCACCCCATGCAGAACACCGCCCCGCCCAGAAACACGGCGGGAATGACCACGAGCGGCTTTGCGGTATTCAGACCCCGCTTCACAAGGTGCGGCACGGCCACGCCGACAAAGGAGATCGGCCCCGCAAATGCCGTGACGCATGCGGAAAGCAGGCTTGAAAGCGTAATCAGCGCCACGCGGAACGCGCGGATGTTCACGCCCATGCTCCGGGCGTATGCCTCGCCCAGCTGATAGGCGCCGATGGGCTTGGACATGAGGAATACCAGCGCGCCGCACACGCCCACCAGCACGGCCGCCACCGCCACGCTCTCCCAGTTCGTCCCGGAAAAGCTGCCCTGCGACCAGCCGTGCAGGTTAACGATGTCGCTCTCCTCGGCAAAGTTGACGATAAAATCCGTCACGGCGGAGCACAAATATCCTATCATGATGCCGCCCACCAGCAGCACGGACATGTTTTTGAAGCGCCGGGACAGGAGCAGCACAAACCCCATGCACAAAAGCGACCCCAGAAACGCCGCAATGACCAGCGCCCAGGAGGAAACCGCGTTGAAACGCTCCAGAAAGTAAATCATCACCAGCGCCACGACCATCTTCGCGCCCGAAGAGATGCCCAGCTCGAACGGTCCGGCGATGGGGTTTGCGAAAAACGTCTGCAAAAGAAATCCCGCAAGCGACAGCGCGCCGCCCAGAATCGCTGCCATCAGCATGCGCGGCAGGCGAATTCTCCAAACGATGGCCACCTGCGTGGCATCCCCCTCGCCGGTAAAGAGGATTTGAGCGATTTGCGAAACGGAGATATGCACGCTGCCGATGTTGATGTTGAGGATCGCTATGACGCACAGCGCGGCAAGCAGCAGAAGGAATACGCATGTGTAGCGCATCCCTCTGCGCAGGCCTTTGTCCGCAAAAATCTCGCAATGCCGCATACCCGACTCCATTCAGGACAATCTGTGCAGGAAGGTCATCTCTTCCTCGCCGATGAGCATGTTGTGGATATCCGTAATCAGCCCCGCAATGACGTCCGTTGCCTGGTAGAGATACTTGTCCGTACACCACACGTTGCCCTCGCGCACGGCCTTGAAGTCGGCCAGCAACGAGCTTCGGGCGAGCAGTTCGTCGATGGTATCAAGCGGCTCGTCGATGGTGGCGTTGTAAATCAGGTAGTCCGCAAAGAAGGCACTCGCCTGCTCCTCTTTGTCCGCCAGAACGCCGTATAGCTTGATCCACTCGGTGCGCCCCAGGGGATGCTCCTCGTAACTGGAGCGGTCCACAAACACGGGGATGCCCAGCAGCTCGAGCAATTCCTGCACCTTGGGGGAATGGGAAATCATCGTGGATTCAATGGCCACATCGCATCCTTCCGTCAACAACAGTTCGTAGTCCGGTTCGCTGTATTTGCCGGCGAAGAGGATGTCGCCGCGTTCCATGGCTGCCCGGGCGTTTTCGATGTACCAGCCGTCGGTATCCGTGCCGGAGAGATGAATCATGTCCAGCGCGTCCAGCGCGTCGAACAGCGCCATCGCGGACGTGGCCGCCAGGTAGACGTTCTCAAGCGGCTGCTGCAGGACGGTGATCTCGGGGTCGAGCCCCTCCGGGACGCTCATGCCTTCGGGCACTACCAGATAGCGCCCGCCGTTCCGCACATCGATGAGCGCATACCCGCCGGCATAGTAGTCCACTGAAAAGCCTTCGGCGTAGACGGGCTCCATGCTGTATTCCCATGTGAGCCCGGGAATGCGCACAATGTCCGTCTCGGACGTGGACACCTCGACGTACAGCGTGTATTCGACCTCGTGCGCCGCGCTCATGGCGGTGGTGGTGCCGTAGATCACCGTGCCCTGGTTGATGTTCACCGGTATCTCTACGGTGGAAGACTCCTCGTCGCAGGTGCAGTCATATTGCCGGTCGCCCACGCGCACCGTGGAATAGTTCGGGCTGCTGAACGCGATGGTGGCATAGGTCTGCCCGTCCTCGCCGGTGCGGATGCCCTGGCAGGTAATTTGCACGCGACCGGTTCCGCCGGTAAAGGAGAAGCTGTCCGGCACGCCCGCTTCTCCCGCCTCGGCGCTCTCCAGCGGGACGAACGAGGCGGAATCGACGCGCAGCGTGCGATCGTACCACATGTTCTTCTGCACAGAGTAGGTGGCCACCGGCAGATCGTTGTCCAGCGTGGACAGCGCGACCGTGTAGGTATACGCGCCGTCTTCGTCGGTCACCGCCGCGACCCGTCCCGCTTCGTCCTCTCTTGCCTGGGCGGCGGTGCCCATATAGAGGTAGTCAAAGCTGTTCTGCGCGGCGGTCAGCGTGGCGGTCATGCCGCCGTCCGTGACCTCGAGGCGGCAGGCGCTAAAGCGCAGAAGGTTGGAATCGGTCTTAACCGAAGCGGAGTACACGCCGTTTTCCACGCGCACGCTGTGGACGGTCAGCCCGGCGGAAGCGAGCTTTGCCCAGCCGCTCTGTTCCCCGTCCTGCCAATGAACGGTCGCCGGAACGCGCGCGTCCAGCGAGGGAATGGGGACGACGCACACGCCGTCCTCGGCCACAAACTTCTGCGAATCGAGCTCGAGGGACTCAACACCCTCGCCGACCTCAATGGAGGCGGTCATCTGCCCGCCCTCGACCGTCAGGACGCACCGCGCGCCGTTAAGCGACGTATCGGAGGAAATCGCGCCCTGATACACGCCGTCCTCCGCCGTCTGCACATATTCCCGAAGCGTACTCGCCTCGAACACCAGCGTGCGGTCGTACCACTTGTCCTTCTTGATCGAATATGCCGCCACAGCCATTTCCTCATCCAGCGCCGGCAGGGCTATTGTGAACACATGTCGGCCCTCGGCGTCCTCGCGATAGGGACTCCACGTCTCCACCGGCGCGGCTGCGGCTTCCTCCGCCGTTCCGGGGAACAGATAGCCGTACCCGGAGCCGCTCATGGTCAGTGTGGCCGTCATTTCCCCGTCCTCCACCTGAAGCACGCACTGCACCACGCGAAACATGCTCGCGCTGGAGGTCACGCCGACCGTATAGAGCCCGTCCGCCGGAACATCCGCAGAGGACTGTGCGAATGCCGGCGCGCACAGCGAAAGCGCGACGCATAACATAAGCACCGTGATGATCTTCTTCATATCCATGTCACCTTCTGATATTCAAATGCGGAGGGCTGCCGTACACAGCCTTCCGATGGCTTTACAGGCTTCCGTTTTCGATGGCCGCAGCCACATGTTCGACGTAGAGCGCGCGGATGGCGACGTTCTGGCCCATGCCCTCGAGCACGCATTCCACTTCGTAGCCGGCCTGCGTCAGTATCGTCTTCCATGAATCCTCCTCATCGCCCGCCATGTCGTTGCTGGCATGGTCGCCCGCAACCACCATCAGCGGCGCGAGGATCACCTTCTGCGCGCCATAGGTGGCCAGCTTGCCCTCCACGATGTCCAGCGTGGGGAAGCCTTCCACCGTGCCGACGAACGCGTTGACATACCCGGCCGCCTGCATCATGGCCTCGAGCTGGCTGTAGGCGGCGTTGGCAAAGTGATGCGTGCCGTGGCCCATGAACACCAGCGCAGTGTCCGCCGAGCCCGCGTATTCGCTCTCGGCCAGCAGCGCCTCCACCACCGCTTCATAATCCTCGTAGGAGGTCAGAAGCGGCGCGCCCAGCGCGAGCGAGTCAAACTGGTCTTCATACGCGCTTATTTCCTCTACCACATCGTCGTACTCATAGCCGTTCATGATGTGCGTGGGCTGCACGACGACTTCCTTCACGCCGTCGGCCACCAGCCGGTCCATGGCTTCGGTCACGTTGTCGATCTCGAGGCCGTCGCGCTCGGCCAGGATGTCAATGACGGTCTGCGCCGTGAAGGCGCGGCGCACTTCGTAGTCGGGATACGCGGCGGCGATGTCGGCCTCAATGGCGCCGATGGTGGCCTCGCGGCTGTCGTTGTAGCTGGTGCCGAAGCTGACCACCAGAATCACGGGCTTCGCATCCGAGGCCTCCGCGCAGGCAAACCCCGCGCAGGCGCACAGCAGCGTCAGCGCAAGCAGGACAGAAATCAACTTCTTCATTTGCTCCATTCCTTTCGTTTGGGTCAGCTTTGTGCTCTATCTATGAAGCGGCGACCCGTTGCACGGCCGACGCGCCGCACCCAAAATAAGGAGCGCGTCTGCTCTTTTACGAAAGCAGACGCGCAAATCGGCATATGAAGAAATCAGATATACCATGCAGCTGTGCGGTGAGCTTTCGTCGGAAGCTATGCACCGGATGCATTCAGCAGGTTTCCTGACTTGCGGATCGCCAATCGGCCGCGCCTTCTCATGCGGTAACGCACAATGGACGAAAGCGGCCTCTCTCCTCGCTCACAGTGACCGGATCGCTCAGGACTTGCACCTGATTCCCTTTTATCCGAACAGCGTTGCCTCAACGGCATTGAACTTGCCCGGCACTGAATGTCCATGTATTCATTTTTGTATATTGTAGCACACCTGGCGCTCTCATTCAAGCAGGATAGATATCAGGATATTATGAAGCATCGAAAGCGCATTTTTGGTTTTCAGGCAATGCAGGCATATCCGGCTTAGGCGTCAGCGCTTATCCTGATAAGGCCGGGGCAAAAATCGTTTTTTCAAGCGATTTCACATGCTGTGCCTGCTGACCCGATAGCCGGCGACCCGCTTTTCTCCCTTGAGGGCATCTTGTTCCGGTGAATAGATTCCTTCCTGGAGCCGGCAGACCTGCTTCTTCGCCCCTGGTCCTGCCCGGATAGACCGTGACCTGCTTATAAAAAAAGAGGACATCCCGGATAAAACAGGGATGTCCTCCAGACCACCTAATTCTCCAAGGTGACCATAAAGTTTGGTGCCGGTGGTCGGACTCGAACCGACACGGGTGATAAGCCCAACGGATTTTGAGTTTTACCGGTTGCTGGGCAATGAGTGGACTGTAATTGCCTATGGAGGTCCCTAAAGACACTCCCAAAGCCCCATCCGGCAAAGACAATCCTGTTCCCACGGGCGAAATACTTTGATACGCCTGCGATTGTGGGCATTTGAGCATCTCGACGAAAATGAGGAATATCGGAGGTCCATCAGGAGGACCCTTCACTCACCAGTCCCACATCGGCAGGCGCGTTGGATCGCCGATCAACTCACTTCACATTCAAATTATAGCGTAATCCTCTGCCGTTGACAATAGAAAATGGAGGATTTCATTATG
>NHCFR05603__coassemble_299_pt1 | contig 46546 bp, 41 predicted proteins | sample NHCFR05603__metabat2_high_PE_044 | metagenome-assembled genome bin NHCFR05603
CATGTGGAGTGCGTGGCGTTGCTGTCAAGGCAAAGAAGATAAATTGCATGGAGGTATATGATAAATCGTTTTTCACGGCTGCCGGCAAACACAGATTATTATGGATGCTTGGTGAAGACGCGCCAAGACAGGCATATACTTCAAAATTTCAAAGGAACATGGAGCGTTGGTAAAGCGGCATATCGGCAGACATATATCGGAGAGCATGGGAGAAGGTATTATCGGTATGAAATTTGAAAATGTGTATTTTATAAACGGTACCGCATATGCCGGAAAATCCACGATGGTAAAAGCGCTGGCAGACAAATATGATGGCATTGCCTGTGAAGAGAATTATCATGATGCACTTGTCGCAGATTTGAACAGCGCTGAGTTTCCGAATGTAACATATACCAGAGATTTAACGGACTGGCGTGAATTTATAAGAAGGACGCCCGATGAATACGAAGCATGGATTCAGGGCTGTATCCAGGAATGCACCATTTTGGAATTGAAAATCCTAGAGGAAGTATCGAGGCAAGGCAAAAAGGTCTTTGTAGATACGAATATTCCGACAGAAGTATTATGGAGCATTTCGGATATAGACCATGTTTTGATTATGCTGGCAGACCCCGATGTATCGGTTAACAGATTCTTTGACAGGCCGGACAGAGAAAAGCAGTTTTTGTATCAGCTGTTGTGGCAGGAAGCGAATCCGAATAAGGCGCTGGAGAATTTCAGAGAATGCTTAAGGAGAATCAATTCCAAGAAATGCTATAACCGCTTTCTGAATTCCGGATTTCATGTGATGGTAAGAGATGAATCAAGAACGATTGAGGAGTCTTTGCTGCTGGCAGAAACGGCGTTTCGGCTAAGAGAAAGGGCCAAATTCGACGATACGGAGCAGGAGACTGCGCCGGGGCGCCCCAGACGGCGCCGAGCGCGGGGGAAGGCGGGAAGCGATGTTCCATAACGAGCAAATACACCGCACGGCACGGGAACAGTCGGCAGCGGATATGGGCTGCAGCGCGGATGACTTTCTAAAATCCGAATCGGTGGTGACGGATTTTTGTTTGGGCAAAAAAGCAAGGGTGTATTATCAGGAGCCCATTGCCTGCCATTTTGTGTCATACGGCAGCAATGTTGTTGCCGCCGCAAAACCTGATGTTAAGGAGATAGCAGCTGAATATGTGAAGAGATATGACCATTATCATCTGTTTGAAACGCCAAATTGTCTCTGGCTGAATGAAAAGCTTGCACGCTTCGGGCAAAAGGTTTGCTTTATGGCCTATTATTTCCTGCCCGATGTGCGTAAGCTTACGCGGCTTGACTGCCGCTATGAAACAAGGCTTCTGCACCCCAAAGATTTTGAACCTCTCTATACAAAAGCGTGGCGCAACGCTCTTTGCGCCGACAGAAAGGAGCTGGATGTGCTCGGCGTTGGCGCATACGACGGCGGCAGGCTGATAGGGCTGGCCGGTTGCTCTGCAGATTGTGAAACCATGTGGCAGATAGGAGTCGATGTTTTGCCCGAATACAGGCGGCAAGGGGTCGCCTCGGCGCTTACGAGCCGGTTGGCCGTGGAGGTTTTAGCGCACGGCAAGGTACCGTTTTACTGCTGCGCGTGGTCGAACATCCCATCCGCCAGAAATGCCGTGAAAAGCGGGTTTTTGCCTGCCTGGGCGGAAATGACGGTAAAGCCCGCCGACTTTGTGGAAAAGGCGAATGCGGTGGATGGAGAAAGGAAAACCGGCTGACAGAAATTCGGCACAGGCCCCAGGCGGATACAGGGTTCCGGCGCTCCTGTACCGCTTTCCCGGCCGCCGCGGCCGCGGCGTTTGCTGATAAAGGCCGGGCCGGCAGCGCGGCATGGCGCCATGCAGTTCCCGTTCCGTCGCGGCGCGTCCGCGGCGATATCCATGACGCAATGCGCCTGCGCCGCCATGTTTTTCCCAAGGAGGTACGTCATGAAAAAAACGCTGTTGCCCCAATTCCCCGACACGGCGCCGCCCGAGGTGCGGCGGTACGCCGCAGGAGCGGCGGTGTACGACAGCTCCTGCTCGCCCGAGGCAAGGGTCTATTATCTCAAGAAGGAAAATGGGCGCTATGTAAAATGCGCGGACAGGGGAACGCTGGAAAAAGAAGCCGCGATGACGGCGTATTTCCACGGCAAGGGGCTGGGCCCGGAGGTGCTGGCGTATGTTTCCGACGACGACCGCGACTGGCTCGTAACCGCCGCCATGGCCGGAGAGGACTGCGTCAGCGAAGCGTATCTTGCAGAGCCGAAGCGCCTGTGCGATACGATTGCGCACGAATTGCGAAGGCTGCACGAGACGGACTTTACCGGCTGCCCGGCGCCGGAGAGAACGGCGGAATATCTGGAAACGGCCGAGACGCATTACCGCACGGGCTGCTATGATACCTCGGCGTTTCCCGACAGCTTCGGCTACCGCTCGGCGCAGGAAGCGCATGCCGTGCTGGCCGAAGGGAAGGGCGCTTTGCAAAGCCGGGTTCTGCTTCACGGCGATTATTGTCTGCCCAATATTCTGCTTGACAACTGGCGGCTCTCCGGCTTTATCGACCTTGGCGGCGGCGGTGTCGGCGACAGGCACATCGACCTTTTCTGGGGGGCCTGGACGCTATGGTTCAACCTCAAAACCGACCGGTACCGCGACCGCTTCCTGGACGCATACGGCCGGGACAGGGCGGACGCGGGCATGCTCAAAATTGTCGCCGCCGCGGAAGTCTTTGGATAGCGGTTGGGGGAAAAGCGCGGGGCGATGCCCTGCGGAAAACCGGCGTTTGCGGCAACAGGTCCGACGACAGGGGCCGCATCCGGGCGCGCGGGGGAAGGAAGCGCGCTGCCGGATGCGGCCTTTCTTTTCGGCGTCCGGGCGTGTCAGCCCGCGCAGTAGGCAGCCGCCGCGTCGGCGCAGGAGGCGGCGTCCGGCGTATAGCAGTCCGCGCCGATGGACTCGCAGAACGCCTGGGTAACGGGCGCGCCGCCGACCATGATGCGCACCTTATCCCGAATCCCTTCGCGCGCGGCCGCCTCCACCACGTTCTGCATCTCGTTCATGGTGGTGGTCAACAGCGCGGAGCAGCAAATCAGGTCGGCGTTTTGCTCGACCGCCGTCTGAATAAAGCGCTCTGCCGGCACGTCCACGCCCAGGTCAATGACGGTCAGCCCCTTGCCTTCCAGCATAATCTTCACCAGGTTTTTGCCGATGTCGTGCAGGTCGCCCTTGACCGTGCCCAGCACGGCCACGCCCCGGTTGGCGGACATGCCTTCCATCAGATGGGGCTTGAGCACCGCCAGGCCTCCGTTCATCGCGCGCGCCGCCACCAGCACTTCCGGCACGAACACTTCGTTTTTCTTGAATTTCTCGCCCACGACGTTCATGCCGCTGAGCAGGCCCTTTTCCAGGATATCCCGCGGGTTTTCCCCGGCATCCAGCGCCTGCTGCACCAGCTCCTTGACTTTGGGCATGCGGCCCTGCTGCAAATAGGCGGAGATTTCGTCCAAAATGGCCATGGTATTCCCCTCCTGTCTTTCTGGCGCTAGTATACGCCCGAAACGCCCCGAAAAGATTGCAGAATCTTCTCCTTTTTGGGATTTTCTTACGTTTCCCGCGCCATTGCGCCGTCCTGGAGGCCCTGCGATGCCTCCTCCAGCGCCCGGGCGCCCTGGCGCAGCAATCGCCAGGCGGACAGCGCCATCATCCGGGCGGGGAGCAGCAGCGCCGTATCCTCGTCAACCATGCGGAACGCCGCGCTGTGCAGCGCGCCCTCAAAGCCGCCGGTGGTAAAATTATACACCGGCATGCGCTCGCTCAGGTCGCCCACGTCCGTGGAGGTGGGGTTGAAATGGGCGGGCGTGACCTCGGCGATGTCGCCGGGCGGCAGGAGCAGGGCCGCGATTTCCTTCTGCCAGGCCGTCGCGGCCCGGTAGCGCATGGGCGCGTAGGCAAACAGCGGCTCCATCTGCACGGAGGCGTCCATCGCCAGCGCGCCTGCGGAAAACGCGCGGCACGTCTTTTCCCAGGCGTCCTCCAGCGCCCTGCGGTTTTTTGCGCGCACCATCATGTCCAGCTCCACCTGCGCGGGCACGACGTTGGCCGCGTCTCCCCCTCGCGTGATGATGCCGTGAACGCGCACGCCGTCCTCGTCCCGGTACGTTTCCCGCTGCAGCCCGATGGCCGAAAGCGCAAGCGTAGTCGCGGACAGCGCGTTGACGCCCTCATGGGGCGCGCCCGCCGCATGGGCCGCGCGGCCTGTGACGCGCACGCGGCTGAAACGCACGCCGTTGTTGGGCATGCTGCCCAGCAGGAGCTTGGCGCGTTCCGGCACATAATGCACATGGTGCGTCACCGCCGCATCCACCCCGTCAAAGGCGCCTTCGCGCAGCAGGCGGCATTTGCCGCCGTACTTTTCCTCCGCAGGCACCGCAAAAAACAGCGCCTCTCCGCCCAGCGCTTCCCGCACCGCCGGCTGCGTCAACGCCAGCGCCGCGCCGTACAGGGCCGCCAGCTGCGCATGGTGCCCGCAGGCGTGCGCCGCGCCCGTCACGGGATCGGCGTCCGGATGGTCGGGACAGCGGATGGCGTCCAGCTCGCCCAGGAGCGCCACGCAGCGGCGTCCGCCGCCCAGCCGGGCCGCCACGCCCGTTCCGGAAAGGCCCGTCTGCACCCGCAGGCCCAGCGAAGAAAACGCCTGCGCCACGGTCTGCGCCGTCCGATGCTCCTGGTCGGAAAGCTCCGGATGGCGGTAAATGTCCCGCGCAAACGCCACGATTCTGTCGCGCTGCTGCTGCAAAACCTCCAGGATGAACCGTTCCATGGCGTCCATCGTCTCATCCTCCTTTGCGCACAGTGTACCGTCGCCGCGCGGGCCTGTCAAGCGCTTGCACGACGGCCCCGGTTGTGCCACAATACAGAAAAACGAACGGAAGGGAAGGAACTTGCATGCGGGCATACGAACGGCTTTTGCGGTATGTGCAGTTTGACACCGCCTCGGACGAGAAAAACGCCTGCTGCCCCAGCACCGAGGGACAGCGGGTGTTCGGGCAGGCGCTGGTGGAGGAGCTTCGCGCGCTGGGCGCGCAGGATGCGCGGATGGACGAGCATGGCTATGTATACGCCAGCGTGCCCGCCAACGCCGAAGGGCAGCCCGCCATCGGCCTGATTGCGCACATGGATACCGTAGACGGCGTGCCCTGCCAGCCGATGCGTCCCCGGATTGCGCGCTATGACGGCGGCACGCTGGTGCTCGACGAGGAAACGGGCGAAGCGCTGCGGCCCGAACAGTTTCCCGGCCTGGCGGACTATGTGGGGCAGGACCTCATCGTCACCGACGGGCGCACGCTGCTGGGCGCGGACGACAAGGCGGGCATTGCGGAGATTATGACGCTGCTGGAAGCGCTGCGCGACGACCCGTCCGTCCGGCACGGAAAGCTCTGCGTCGCCTTTACCCCCGACGAGGAAATCGGCCGGGGCGCGGACCTGTTCGACGTGGACGGCTTTGGCGCGGATTTTGCCTATACGGTGGACGGCGGCAGGCTGGGCGAAATCGAGTTTGAAAACTTCAATGCGGCCAGCGCGAAGGTGACGGTGCACGGCGTGGACATCCATCCGGGCTCGGCCAAGGACAAAATGCGCAACGCCATCCTCCTGGCCATGCAGTACCATGCCCTGCTGCCCCAGCACGAAAGCCCTTCGCACACGGAAGGGTACGAAGGGTTCTATCACCTCGGCGATTTCACCGGATGCGTGGAAACCACGCAGATGCGCTACATCCTCCGCGACCATGACCGGGAAAAATTCGAAGCGCGCAAGGCGCGCATGCTCGCCTGCGGGCGTTTCCTCAACGAACAGTACGGCCAGGGCGTTGTGGAGGTGGAAATCCAGGATTCCTACTACAACATGAAAGAAAAACTGCTCCCCCACATGCATATCGTCGAGCGCGCGGAGGCGGCCATGCGCTCCCTGGGCGTGACGCCGCTGCGCCTGCCCATCCGCGGCGGTACCGACGGCGCGCGGCTGTCCTTCATGGGGCTGCCCTGTCCGAACCTGTGCACCGGCGGCGCCAACGCGCACGGCCGGCATGAGTTCGCGTCCGTGCAGGCCATGGACGTGATTGTCGAAATTCTTCGCGAGATCGTCCGGGCGCGGTAGTCCCCCTCCCCCGCCGAAATACGGCGTCCTTTACGGGCCGTCCGGCTCCCGCAGGACCTCTTCCAGGAGCCGGGCGGCGATGGCCGGATGGGCCCGTCCCTTCGTGGCCTGCATGATTTTGCCCATGATGGCCTGAAAGGCGCGCGCCTTGCCGCTCCGATACCGCTGCGCCAGCGCCTCGTTGTCCCGCACAATCCCGCGCACGACTGCGTCCAGCGCGGCGCGGTCGCTCAGCAGCGACAGCTCCAGCGCGTCCACCGCCTCCGCGGGAGACGCCCCCGTTTTTTGCATGTGCTCCAGCACGCGGCGCGCCGAACCCATATGCAGGGTTTCGCCGCTCAGCAGGTCGGAAAGCGCCGCCAAATCCTCCGGCGAAAAGGGCTGCGCCTCCTCGTCCGCAAAGCGCGAGACCTCCTGCACCAGCAGATTGGCCAGCCGCGCCGGCTCGCGGCAGCGCGTCCGGGCCAGGTCAAACGCCGCGCCCAGCGCCGGCTGCGCGGAGAGGATGTCCGCGTCGCTCTCCGTCAGGCCCAGGGTCCGGACATAGCGGCGCTTTTTTTCCTCCGGCAGCTCGGGCATGCCGGCGCGAATGGCCTCGATATCCGCGCGCTCCAGGCGCAGGGGCGGCAAATCCGGCTCGGGAAAGAAACGGTAATCGTCCTCGCTTTCCTTTTCGCGCATCAGCACCGTCTGTCCGCTGGCCGGGTCAAAGCGCCGCGTCTGCCGCCGTACCGCGCCGCCCGCGCGCAGCAGGGCCGCCTGGCGGCGAAACTCGCTGTCCATGGCCTTGCCGGCAAAGGCGATGGAGTTGATGTTTTTCATTTCCGTGCGCACGCCCAGGGCCGACCGGCCGGCCGGGCGCACGGAAAGATTCACATCGCAGCGCATGGAGCCTTCGTTCATCCGGCAATCCGACACCCCGATGCACAGCAGCACGGCGCGCAGCCCGTGCAGAAACGCGCGCGCCTCCGCCGCCGTGCGGAAGTCCGGCTCGGTGACGATTTCCACCAGCGGCACGCCGCAGCGGTTCAGGTCAATGCGCGTATCTTCTCCGCCATGCAGGAGCTTGCCCGCGTCCTCCTCCATATGGAGTCGGGCAATACGGATGCGCTTTTCGCCCGCCTCCGTCCGGATATCCAGCCAGCCCCCCGTGCACAGCGGCTGTTCATGCTGGGAAATCTGGTAGGCCTTGGGGAGGTCCGGATAAAAATAGTGCTTGCGCGCAAACGCCGAATCCCGCGCGATTTCGCAATGCAGCGCCAGTCCCGCGCGCACGGCATATACCACGGCCTCGCGGTTGAGCGCGGGCAGCGCGCCCGGCAGCCCCAGGCAGACCGGGCAGACATTCGTATTGGGCGGCGCGTCAAACGCGTTGGGACAGCCGCAGAACATCTTGGTTCGGGTTTTCAGCTCCACGTGCACCTCCAGCCCCGCGACCATTTCATACGCCTGCTCCGCAGCGGCCGTCTGCTTCATTCCGCCATCGCCTCCTCCAGCGCCTGCGCGGCCCGGTATATGGTTCCTTCCGCAAACGCGCGGCCCATCAGCTGCAGGCCCACCGGCAGGCCGTCTTTTCCCGTGCCGCAGGGCATGGACAGCGCGGGCAGGCCCGCCAGGCTCGCCGGCACGGTGCACAGGTCGCTCCGATACATGCTCACAGGGTCGTCCGCCTTCTCCCCGGCCCGCCACGCGACCGAAGGCGCGGTGGGGGAAAGCAGCAGGTCATGCGCCTCCAGCGCGCTGCGCATCTGCGCGCGCACCTGCGCGCGCGCCCGCTGCGCCCGCCGCCAATATGCCTCGCCGTCCCCCGCGCTGAGCGCGAACGTGCCCAGCAGAATGCGGCGCTTGACTTCCGGGCCAAACCCCTCGCTGCGGGAGGCGGCGTACAGGGCTTCCATGTCCCGCGCCTCCTGTGCCCGACGGCCGTAGCGCACGCCGTCAAAACGCGCCAGGTTGCTCGATGCCTCGGCGCTGGACAGAATATAGTACGCGGGCAGCGCATATCGCAGCGCGGGCAGGCGCACGCCGCACAGGCGCGCGCCCTTCCTTTCCAGCAGGCGCGCGCCCCGTTCCACCGCCTCCGCCACCTCCGGCGCGACGCCCTCGCCGAACATCTCCTCCGGCAGCGCGATGGACAGCCCGCGCACGCCCGTGCCCAACGCCTCCACATACCCGCCGCACGGCCGCCGTGCGCTTGTCATGTCCCGCACGTCATGCCCGCAGAGCGCTTCCAGCACCCGGGCGGAATCGGCCACCGTGCGGGTCAGCGGGCCAATCTCATCCATGGAGGACGCGAAGGCGACCAGCCCCCAGCGCGAAACCGCGCCATACGTCGGCCGCATGCCCACCACGCCGCACAGCGCCGCCGGCTGGCGGACGGAGCCGCCGGTATCCGACCCCAGCGCAAACGCCGCTTCCCCGGCAGCCACGGCCGCCGCCGAACCGCCCGAACTGCCGCCCGGCACGCGCGACAGGTCCCGCGGATTGCGCGTGCGCCCCAGCGCCGAATGCTCCGTGCTGGAGCCCATGGCGAATTCGTCCAGGTTGGTTTTGCCCAGCATCACCGCGCCCGCCGCCTGCAGGCGTTCCACCGCGGCGGCGTCATAGGGCGGACGGTAGTCGGCCAGCAGCTTCGAGGCGCAGGTTGTGCGCACCCCCCGCGTGCAGAGGTTGTCTTTGTAGGCGGCCGGGATGCCCGCGAGCGCCCCCGCCGGCAGCCCCCGCGCCCGCCGCGCGTCCACCGCCCGGGCCTGCGCCAGCGCTTCCTCCTCCGTTACGGTCAGGTAAGCGCCGACGGCGTCGTCCTTTTCCCGGATGCGCGCCAGGAAGGCCGCCGCGATTTCCTCCGCGCTCGTCTCGCCGCGCGCCATGGCTTCCTGCAAAGACGCAATGCTCATGCCCGTAACGTCATGCATCGTCGTCCTCCCCGGCCAGCGCGCGCGGGACGATAAAACAGCCTTCCCGCCGGGCCGGCGCGGCGCGCAGCGCCTCTTCGCGCGCCAATACCGGCCCCGCCACATCCGCCCGCAGCGCCGAAAGCCCTGCGGACGCCTCTTCCGCCCTCTCTTCTCCTGACGCTTCCTGCGCCGAAAGCGCGTCGGCAAACGCCATGATGCGCGCCATCTCCTCCGACAGCGCGCGCCGCTCCGGCCCGCTCAGGCGAAGCCGCGCCAGCCGCGCCGTTTTTTCCACGTCCATGGGCATCCCGCTCGCCTCCTTTGCCGCAAAGCCGTTCGGTTGCGGCGGTTTCCCGCGCAGGCCCCGAAAGACCTATCGTTTTTCTTCCGCCAGCAGCGCCAGCAGCGCGTCGACGTCCTCCGGTTCAGTGGCCCAGCTCGTCGCAAAGCGCACGACCGTATGCCGGGCGTCCGCCTTTTCCCACACGCTGAACCCCACCTTTTCGCGCAGGCGCTCCATCTGGCCGTTTTCCAGCACGACGAACTGCTGGTTGGTCGGCGAATCCAGGAACAGCGGATATCCCAGCTTCTCCAGCCCTTCCCGCATGCGCAGGGCCATGTCCATGGCGTGCCGGCTGATGCGCCAATAGAGGCCGTCGGTAAACAGGGCGTCGAACTGCACGCCCGCCAGCCTGCCCTTGGCCAGCATTGCGCCGTGGCGTTTGACGCGGGTCAGAAAATATCTGGGCGCGTCGCCCCGGGGAAAGACCACCGCTTCGCCGCACAGCGCGCCGACCTTCGTCCCTCCGATGTAAAACACGTCGCACAGCCGCGCGATATCCTCCAGCGTGACGTCGCACCGCGGGCTGACCAGCCCATAGCCCAGGCGCGCGCCGTCGGCATACAGCGGAATATGGTACCGGCGGCACGTCTCTGCCAGCGCGGTCAGCTCCCTGAGGGTGTAGAGCGTGCCGTATTCGGTGGGAAAGGAGATATATACCATGCCGGGGAACACCATGTGCTCATGGCTTTCGTCCTGCCAGAACGCCTCCAGCGTATTTTCAAGCGTGCGGGCGTCGATTTTGCCCTCGCAATGGTCGACGGAGAGCACTTTATGCCCGGTAAACTCAATCGCCCCGGCCTCGTGCATATTGATATGCCCCGTGCGCGCGCTGATAACGCCTTCGTAAGGCGCGAGCATGGAATCGATGACCACGGCGTTTGTCTGCGTGCCTCCTACCAGAAAAAACACGTCCGCCTGCGGCGCGCCGCAGGCCGCGCGGATTTTTTCCCTGGCGCTTTGGCAATAGACGTCCTCGCCGTATCCGACGAGCTTTTCCCGGTTGGTTTCCACCAGCCGGCGCAAAACCTGTTCATGGGCTCCTTCCAGATAGTCGCATTGAAAGTACAGCATTCGTTTTCCCTCCTGTCGGCATTATAGCATTCTCCGGCCGCCCGGCAAAGCGGCCGGAAAAAAATTAAAGGAAAAAAGCGCCGTCCGGCGAATGATAGGGGCAGCGGTTCCCGCTTCCGGCCAGGCGCGGGAACGCGCCGCGGCCCTGTATCGTCTTTTTTCATGGCGGCCATCTGCCGCCGGAAAGGAGAACCATGTTGGAAAAATGCAAAGCGCTTTATGCCCGCTATGGGGACATGCTGCGCTATCTGATCATCGGCGGGCTGACCACGCTGCTTGACTATGCGGTTTTCGCCCTGATGTTCAACGCGCTGGGCGTGCACTACCAGATCGCCAGCGTTTTCAGCTGGATGGCGGCGGTAGCGTTTGCGTTCTGCGGCAACAAATGGGTCGTGTTTCGGGCGCATGCGCGCGACCTGCGCACGCTCCTGCGCGAAAGCGTTTCGTTCGTGACCGCACGGCTTGCCACGCTGGGCGTCAACGCGCTGTTTTTGTACGTTTCGGTGGATATGCTGGGCATGCATGCCAACCTGGCCAAACTGCTGGCCAACGTGCTGGTCATCATCCTGAACTATGTGCTCAGCCGCCTGTTTGTCTTCAAAAGAGGGTGAATGATATGGACGCTGCGCCGATACGGGATTTTGAAGGGTTTTGCACCGCGCTCCTGCAGGCGGGGTTTTCCCTCGGCGGCCCCAACGGGGAGGGCATCTTTACGCTCTGCGACCGGTTTGCCCCCGAAATCCGCTGGCACACCGGCGACCCGCAGACCGATCCCTGGGCCTGGCGCATGCGCGTGCTGGACGAACGCAGCGATATCGCCTACGCCAAGGTATTTTTCAAAAAAAGCGGCTATATCACGCGCGAGTGGGCGCCGGCGTTTCTGGCCGTCCGGCGCCGGGGAAGCACGCTGGAGGAGGACTATGCCTGCGGGCTGGTGAGCCATACAGCCCGCCGGATATACGCGCTGGTGCAGGAATACGGTTCCCTGGCCATGCACCAAATCCGGCCGCTGGGCGGCTTCGGGCGCGAAGACCGCGGCGCGGTGGAGCGCGCGGTGGTGGAATTGCAGATGGGCATGTATCTGACCCTGTGCGGACGCCAGCGCAAGTTTTCGCCCCGGCACGGCGAATACGGCTGGGATTCCACGGTGCTGTGCGCCACGGAAGCGTTCTGGGGAGACGCGGTGATGGAGCAGGCCCGGAAGCTGCGCCCGGAGCAGGCGGCCGAACGCATCGCCGCGCGCGTGCTGTCGCTCCATCCGGACGCGCCCCGGCGCGCGCTGCGGCGGTTCATTCTGGGATAGCGGGCCCTCAGCCGGCCGTATTCCCCGGCTCCCCGCGCTGTGGAAGCGTCCTGGTGAGAAACAGGGCGTAAGCGACGGCCACCGCCATCAGAATCAGGTGCAAAACCATGCGCGTTTCCATCGTCAGGCCTGCGTCGTTGGAAAAGACGGCGGTGACGTTGATGGCGGCATGGGCGGCGATGCAGGGCAGGAGGCTTCCGCCGCGGAAGAAGAGCGTGACGAACAGGAAACCGATTGCCATGGCGCCGGTGACCTGGAACAGGTTTTCCGCCAGACCCGCCCCGCTGCCGTTGACCAGGTTCAGCAGATGGCCGAGGCCAAAGGTAACGCTGGATACGACGATGGCCGTCTTCACATTCTCTTTTGCCATCGCCCTGAAAAGAAAGCCCCGGAAGATGACTTCCTCGAGGAATCCGACGCAAAGCATGCAGGCCGTGTAGCAGACGACGCCCGCAATATCCAGGCGGAGCGCAAACCCGCTCCAGAAATTCCTGGTGGCCAGGAACATCAACGGAAGATAGTAAAGAAACCGGCGGGCGGGCACGGCGGACCTGCACAGCCCGTAGCGCTTGAGCAAGTTGTTTTTTTTCAAAAAGAGAAACAGCGCCGCGGCCTGCGCGATGCCCAGGAGCGCGCTCGCGGCATAGTCGACGCCCAGGAGCCTGTTCAGCGGATTTGCGGCGGATTGCAGCGCGCAATACGCCGCAATGCATACCAGCGCAAACGTCAGTTCGTTTTTTTCATAGAGCTTGTTCATGTTGTTTTCTCCTGCGCGGCCCATACCGCGCCCCTGTACGCCTGCCGCAGATGTTTTTTTATCAGTTCTCCGTCATAGGCCATGGCGTGGTTTGCAAGGATGCTCGCATACCCGTGCGCAAACAGCGCTATCGTCAAAAAGACCTCTTTGGTCTTTTCCAGGCTCATCCCGGCCGCCGCCTGCATCGCGGAAAGCACCGGCAGGAGCTCCTCTGCGTCTATCATCTCCAGCAGGCTGTTTTCCGCGGCAAAGCCCGATTGAAACAAAAACCGGAAGGCATGCGGTTCCTCCACGGCAAACCGGATATAATTGCATCCGATGCCCAGCATGACCCCTTCCTGCGGGTCCGTCAAGGTCAACAGGTATTCCGTATGGTACCGGTTCAGCTTCTCATAGGCCGCCTTTTTCAAGGCTTCCATCGTTGCAAAATGGTACATCACGGGTTGCGTGGAGCAGTTCAGTTTCCTGGCGACGGTTCGGGCGTTGATGTTTTCCGCCCCGGCTTCGCGCGCGATGGCAAGCGCGGCGTCAATCACCATATCCTTTGTTATCCTTGGCCTTGGCGGCACGTCCCCCGCCCCCCTCTTCCGATAGATAACATTCGTTGCATAACATAGATTATAATTCGTTTGCTGCGCCTTGTCAAGAGAAGGGGAGAAAAACCGCGGGCGCGCTTTTCGCCGGGGCGGCCCAAAGCGAAAACCCGGTCTCATACTATTCTCAGATAAAACAAGCTATAAGCGCCAAGCGAAGAAGGGGTCTGGGGACTGGTCCCCAGGCTAGGGGTTTGGGGGATGAAATCCCCCATCGTTCTCCTATCGCGAAGCGATGAAAGGAAAAGCAGTCAGGGAGCGAAGCGTACCCTGACGGCCGGTTATCGGACGGCTCAGTTCTATTTGAGAATAGTATCAGACAGGCCAGAGGCTTGAACAGTCGTTTCGTCATGTGTTTTCTCCCCTTCCAGTGAATATCATGCTTCCTATAAGATGAGACGGTGGTTCGGAGATAAAATTCGCGCTTCATGCAAGGAAAACCCGCTTTTTTGACAAAAAAAACAATCTCCCCTCTGAATCTCTGTCCGCGCCATGAAACCGCCGCCCCGTCCGGCGAAAGGCCTTTCGGGACGGCGGTTCATTTCCTCACAGGCTCAGCATCATGTCGCCGGTCTGCGCATCCACCGCGGCGACCACGCTTTCCATATTCCCTAGAATTTCTCCCCAGATGCGGATCAGCCATGCGGGCCGCGCTTCGATTTCCGTTTGGGCGATGTTCTTGGCCAGCATCACATACCCCAGTTCTATCCGCGAGATGTGCAGATTGCGCCACTCGCCCAGGTTCATGTCGGCAGATTGGCACGCGGCAAGCGCCTCATCCGCTGTGATCGGCGCAAAGGGCTCACCCAGCGCCGTTTGCGTTCCAACGACAAAGGGGAACTCGAGTTTTTCCAGCCCTCTGCGGCTCCACAATGCGCAGACCAGGGTCTTGGGCGTTTCCCACTCCACGATGCCGGGCATGTGCTCGTCCGTCTCCATCATGGGCAAGCCATGAAAAAGCTGGCGGTAGTGGATCAGGCAGCTTTCATCCTCTTGTGTCCAGTTCTCGACGACGAACTCATCAGGTGCAACGCCATATGCCAGCTTCTTCCCGGTTTCCGCTTGCCAGTCCCCGAGCGTCATGCAGGAGACGAAGACCGGCTCGCGCTGGATCGTCACGCCCAGCGCGTCGAGAATCGGATTGATCCCCTGCTCCGCCTGCTGCAAAGAGAATCCCTCCAGCAGCTGCGCGTCCACCGATTCGACGATGCCTTCGACAGCGAGCCGCTCAAACGGGAACTCCAGGCGCGCGTGGGTCTCCCGCTGAAAGGTGATCGCATAGGGGCTGAAACGCGCCTCATCGCGCCAGAGGATCCGCTCCTCTTGCCCCTGTGGGAAAAACGCGATGCTGTCGTAATCCTTTTTTTCGAGCGGAACGGTTTCATCAAACCACAGCGCAAGGTCAAACGCCTCTTCCGGATTCTCGCCCCAATCCAGCGTCGTGACCCGGTAGGCCTGCACGCGGTCGATCGTCTCCCCATAGATGTCTGCGTCCACGGCGATCGTATACGTTTCGCGCTCAATCGCCGTTTGAATATGCCTGTCCGGCAGGGGCGCACTCACCACCTCAGCCGAAGCCAGGCTTGCGTTGACCATCAGCGCACATGCGAGCAGCAACCCTCTTTTCATTGTTCTACCTCCTTTGCAATCAGTATCGCGGTCTGCCTGTCAAAGTCAAACAAAACCCGGTCTTCCATCCCGCGCACGCCAAGCGTCAGCGTGTGCGGCAAGCTGTCCGGCGTGTAAAACCGGACGTGCAGGGTATAGCCATCCTGCGCATTGCCCGTGCGGCTGATTTCACCCCCTCGATGATTGACCGCGTCCTCCTCCCGTCCGACATAGAAAGAAGGCACTGCATTTTTCAGCCTTTCCCCCGGCACATAGCGGATTTGCAGATCCATGCCCAGCGGCGTGTAGGCCACCTCAACATCCGTCACCGTCAGAAGGCCGCTCCAATCGACCGTCGCAGACAGCTTCAATGTCTGCGCCTCAATGCGCGGCACCTCAAAGCAGAGCACGCCCGACTGTTCATGTACCCACCTTGAACCATCCGCACTGGCCAGCGCTGTGCTGCATGGCCATGTGACGCTGAGCTGCGCTTCCTCAGAGAAAATCGCCTGGCTGATGTACAAAAGCAGCGTGCCGTCCTCCTCTTCCGCCCATTCGATGCTGCCCTCTTCGCCGCAATCCACAAGCACGCCATCCGCGCTCACATTGCCGTGATAGCCCTGCATCACCGCGCGCTTCCCTTCCACCGCTTGCACCGCCACAACAGCCTGCAATGTATTCCCATCGAAAACCGCTTCCCGAACCGTAAACGTCGCATCATCGAGCTGTCCGCCCGACTGAGGAACGCCCCTTTCCACGAGCGACTCAGCATCCGGCGAAGCATCGCCCCAGAAGAAGGCCAGCCCCAGGCCATCGGCAGCCAGTGCCGTCGCACAGATCAGCAGCGCCAGCGCGACCGCAAGCACAAAGGCTCTTTGGACCGGCCTGCGTTTTTGCTCCATGGCGCGAAAGAGAACCGCTTCCTGGCGCCCGTCAAATCCCTCCGGCAGGATGATCCGTTCATGGTGCAGTCTGTCCTCCAGTTCATGCTCATTCATGCTCTCTCCTCCTCGATCATGCGTCTGAGCTTTTGCTTTCCGCGCGCCATGCGTGCCGAAACCGTGCCTTTTGGCGCGTGCAGCACTTTGGCAATCTCCTCAAGTTTCATGCCCTGTGCATAGTACATCGTCAGGGGCAGGCTGTACAGCGGCTCCAGCCGCTCCACAAGGGCCCAGATGTTTTCTGTCTCGCGCGGCGGCGCCTGCCGTTCAAACACCTGGACATCGTCGCTGGGAATCTCCCTTTTTCGCCGTCTGAGGATTTTGTGGCAGGCGTTGATCGTGATGCGCATGAGCCAGGGGCGGATACTCTGCCAGTTGCGCAACGCATACAGGTGCGCATAGGCCCGTTCCGTCGCATCGGCCACGGCCTCCTCTGCGTCGCTGTCCGAGCGAAGCATCATGCGCGCAACGCAAAACATGCCGGCACGGTTCTGGCGGATGGCTTCCACGAAACGCGCATCGCGTTGTCGCTTTCCTTCCACGTCCATCCTTCCTTTCGTCTCTTCCGTATCGCGATACACCCTTAAGATGCACAGGATCGGGAAATGTCTGCACGATCCATCGAAAATTTTCCTGGAGGAAGAGGTTGATCTGGAAATCATGCCGGCTTATACTAATCTCAAATAAAAATATCCATTATCCACTTACGTTGTGTAATGCTCATAATGGTATAACGAGAAAGATGGTTGATTGTCTCACACAAGCGGTCTACCACCTTTTCCAATGTAGCAAAAACCTCATTACGAAATCCCTGAGTTCGCAGTTCGCGCCAGATCTGCTCAATGGGATTCATTTCCGGAGTATACGGTGGTATATGCAGGATGGATATTCCTGCTGGCACTTTTAGCGCTACAGATTTATGCCATGCAGCACCGTCGCAGATCAGAACGATGATGTCATCAGGAAACGTTGATCGAAGCTGATTCAAGAATACCTACATGCATTCTGTATTACAGTATGGCATGACAAGAAAAAGACTTTCTCCATCTATTGGATCAACAGCGCCATATACATAGCGGTATTCCCGTATATGATGACAGGGAACGGATGGACGAATTCCTTTCATACACCAACAATTCCTGGGCTTGTTGATTCTTCCGAATCCCGCTTCGTCCTCAAATAACAGCCGTACCCTCTTCTTGGGATTTTGTTTTGCCAAAACTCCTACTGTATCGTTATTTTTTTTGAGGCTCGAATCGCCTCTTCATCTGCTTTCTTGGGATGTTTGGCTCTGGGCATGACCTTACGCCATCCGTGTCTTTTCAGAAGCATATAAATATATCCCCGGCCGGTATCCTTGCCAATCCTTTTATCAAAAACCTTCTTGATCTCCTGTGCTGTAACCATATGTCCTTGCTCTGCCATCTTTTCAAACGGGACAAGGATCTCCTTTTCTTCCGCTTCACTCAGACTGCGATGATTGCCTCCGACATACTTGTTGCGCATGAATTCTTCAAGCCCCTGCTTCTTGTATTCTGATATGAGGCGGGCTACTTTCCTCTCTGAACAGTTCATTCTCTGCGCGGTTTCGGCAATGCTTACCCCGCTAAAGCGGATTAATAGCACCGTTAACTTCTTTGATGTTCGTTTATCTTTGCACCGTTTCTCGGCTTCCTCTATTTTTTGATACTCTTCTGCGTTTATGCTATAGCCTTTCATTTCCATCACCCATAAGTACTATACCACAATATCTATAATTGTCAATCATATTTGAGAATAGTATCAGACATGCGCAAAACGGCATGGCCTTGCCGCCATGCCGTCGCGTTGGCTCTTCAACGGCCCCTCAGCCATCCTGGGGCGAAGCCGTTTCCTCCTCCTCATCCCGGCCGGCAAGCCTCTCGGCTTCGTCGACGATGTCCGCGTCCAGCCCCATCACGCGCAGCAGGCCGATGGCGTTGCGGGTGCGCGAAGGGCCGGGATAAAGCCGGTAATCGAACAGGATTTCGCCGTTTTCCAGCCGTTCCCGGAAGTGAAAGCATGCGTATTCTTCGCGCAGGATGCGCGTCAGTTCCAAATCGTGCGTGGCCGCGGCGCACAGGCAATCCTGCCCGTGCAGCCAGCGCAGCACCGCCGTGGAGGCCGCCAGACGCTCGGGCGTGTTGGTGCCGCGCAGAATCTCGTCCACAAAGCATGCGCACGGGCCCCGCCGCACCGCTTCCAGAATCCGACGCAGGCTTTTGATTTCCGTCACAAAGTAGCTCTCGCCCGCGAGCAAATCGTCCCGCAGCGCCATGGAGGTAAACACCGGCATACGGCGCACGCACAAGCGCTGCGCGCAGCAGGTATGCAGGCTGCGGGCCATAATCATCCCCAGCGCCAGCGAGCGGATAAACGTGGACTTGCCGGAGGCGTTGGAGCCGGTAATCAGCGTGCTGCGCCCCACATGGCCGCTATTGTCCACGGGATGGGCCAGAAGCGGATGGTACAGCCGCTCAAAGCGGATTTCAAGCGACTGCGTAAAATCAGGCCGGCACCAGAAATGCAGGCTTTCGCGCAACGACAGCACGCACAGCGCCACGTCGATATCCCCTATCGCTTCATAAAAGCGCTGCACCCGTTCCTGCTCGCGCTGCATAAACGCAAGCCGGCGGTTAAAAAGCACCAGATCCACCGGCACGAGCATGCGCAGCAGGTCCCATACAAACAGCAAATCCCCCGCCATGAAGCTGGCGTCGCCCGAAAGCAGGCCCCGAAGCCGTTTCAGCGGCTGCGCCGCCTCCCGCACCGGCGCTATGCACGCGCGCCACGCATCCCCCTGTATCGCGCAGAGCCTGCGGGCCGCCCACAACAGCGAGGCCAGATAGCGCAGGCCGCGAAGCTGTGCGTCTATGCGCAGCCTGTACGCCATGGAAAAGGCGCTGGACGCCGCCACGGCCGCTATCAGCAGCGCCAGCCCGGCCGCCGGCCAAAAGAACCACAGCGGCAGGGACAAGGCCTCTGCCGCCAGGAGCAACGGGAACAGCCAGCCCGGCCGGATGCGCGAGGCGGCAGGCGCAAACAGCAGCGACTCCATGGCGCTGTGGTGTTCCTTGCCCGCGCGCAGCAGCAGCCGCTGTACCTGAAAGCGCAGCGCCTCCTCTGCCAGCGGCGCCATACGCTTTTCGCACGCCTCTGCGTCGCTTTCCTCCGGCTCGCGCAGCAGCCGGTACAGCCGCGCCTCCCCCGCCGATGTCAGGCATACGTTCACACGGCGGTACAGCGCGTCCATGTCCAGGTCGTTCCAGGTGATATCGTCTACGCGGCCCTCGCCCTGTGCCTGCGCGGCGCGCTGTTCGTCATAGCGCGCAACCCCGTCCAGCCGGTATTGTTCCTCTGCATCCGGCGCCCGGCCAAAGCCGCTGCGCAGCCTGTCTTCCAGGCGCTTGCGCGCACGCAGTTGGGAAAACAGCATCCAGCCCGACAGCAGCAGGAACAGCGCGCCCAGGACGCATCCTCCCAGCCAGTTGAGTTCCATAGGGTTTTGCTCCCTCTGCGCCTCTTGCGCCGTCAGAAAATCGCTTCCACAAATTCGTCCGCGTCGAAGGACTGCAAATCGTCTATCCCTTCGCCCACGCCCACATACCAGACCGGAACGTCCAGCGCCTCGCGGATGGCGATGGCGATGCCGCCCTTGGCGGTACCGTCCAGCTTGGTCAGGACAATGCCGTTAATCTCGGCCACTTCCTTAAAGACGCGGGCCTGCGTCAGGCCGTTCTGGCCCGTGGTCGCGTCGATGACCAGCAGCGTGCGCAAATCGGCTTCCGGATACTCGCGCTGGACGATTTTGCGGATTTTTCCCAGCTCGTCCATCAGGTTTTTCTTGTTATGCAGGCGGCCCGCCGTGTCGATAATCAACAGCTCCGCCCTGCGCGCTTTGGCCGAGGCAATGGCGTCGTACACCACCGCCGCCGGGTCCGCGCCCTCGGCATGGCGCACCAGCGGCACGCCCGCGCGATCCGCCCAAATCTGAAGCTGATCCGCCGCCGCCGCGCGGAAGGTATCGGCCGCGGCCAGCATCACGCCGTGCTGCGCGCCCTTGAAACGGAGCGCGAGCTTGCCGATGGTCGTCGTTTTGCCCACGCCGTTGACGCCCACGACCAGCATGACCATGGGCCACTGCAGCGGCGGCCTGGGCGAGCGCATGCGCTCCTTGAGGATTTCCTTGAGCATTTCCCGTGCCTTGGCGGGGTCTCCCACCCGCTGCGCCTGCACGCGTTTGCGCAGTTCGCCGACAATTTCGTCCGAGGTGCTCACGCCCACGTCGGCCATCACCAGCACGTCGGTCAGGTCCTCGTAAAAATCATCGTCCAGGGCCTGATAATGGTGAATCAGCTCGTCCACCCGTCCGGCCACGCTTTCGCGCGTGCGCGCCAGGCCTTCCTTCAGCCGAGAAAAAAACCCCGCCATTTCCTTGCCTCCTTATACCATACCGGGCGTTTATGCCCCCACGTCCGCCAGGCGGACGGAAACCATGCGGGACACGCCTTTTTCTTCCATCGCCACGCCGTAGAGCGCCTGGCACCGCTCCATGGTGCCGCGCCGGTGCGTGACGACCACAAACTGCGTGCGCGCGGAGAAATTATTCAGATAGTCGGCGAAGTTCGCCACGTTCGCCTCGTCCAGCGCCGCCTCAATCTCGTCCAGCACGCAAAACGGCGTGGGCTTGAGCTGCAGCATGGCAAAGAGGATGGCGATGGCCGTCAGCGCGCGTTCTCCTCCGGACAGGAGCGAAAGCAGCTGCAGCTTCTTTCCGGGCGGCTGTGCGACCACGTCGATGGCGCAGCCCAGCACGTCGTGCTCGTCGGCCAGCTTCAGCTCCGCGTGCCCGCCCCCAAACAGCGCCGTAAACGTCCGGGCAAAATACTGGTTGAGCAGCGCGAACTGTTTGCGGAACCGGCTTTCCATTTTGGCAAGCAGCTCCGCGATGATGCCCTGCAAATCCTCCGTCGCCTTGAGCAAATCCTGCTTTTGCGCGTTGAGCTGCTCGAAACGCTCGCGCGTGAGCCGGTAGTTTTCCACGGCGTTGACGTTGACAGACCCCATGGCGCGCATTTGTCCGCGCATGGAGGCAATCTGTTTTTCCGCCTCCCGCAGGTCAAAATCCTCGCGCCGGAACGCCTCGGCCCCGGCATAGGTCAGCTCATATTCGCTCCAGATGCGCTCCTGCAGCCCCTTCAGGTCGCCCTGCGCGCGCACCAGCTGCAGCTCCTGCCGGTGACGCCTGTCCGCATCGGCGGCAAGGCGCTGGCGCAGCGCCTCCAGCGCGTCGGTCTTCTCCCGCACCTGTACGGCCAGCGCGCGGCGCGCCTCGGCCCGTTCGGCCTGTTCCGCGCGGCGCGTTTCCAGCGCTTGCGAAAGCGCAGCGCGCTCCTGCTCGCCCGCCTCCAGCGCCTGCCGGTCCTGCGCCAGCGATTCCGCCTGCCGGCGGCGCGCCGTATCCCGCTGCTCCCGCCGCTGGGAAAGCTGCCCCTTCTCGCGGTGCAGCCGCTCGCCTTCCCGCCGCGCCGCGTCCAGCTCGCGTTCCTGCGTCGCCACGCTCACGCGCCCCGCGGTCACCTGTTCGCGCAGCGTTTCCAGCTTTTCCCGCGCGGCGGCCAGCGCGGCCTGCAGGGACGCGGTGCGCTGCTGCATGGCTTCCTGGCTCGTTTCTCCTCCCGCCTGGTCCGCCTGCGCGCGCTCCAGCTGTTCCTGAATATCGGCCATGTTGGTACGAATCTGCTCGCACAGGAGCGCCGCTTCCCTGCTGCGCTCGTCGTGCGCATCGCGCTGCGCGCAGGCATGTTCGTAATGCTCCGTCTCGCGCGCCACGGCGATTTCCGCCTGATGCACGCGCTCAAACAGCTCGTTGCGCACGCGCTTGGCCTCCGTGCGGCGCGCGTCGCAGGCCGCCACGCCGTCCTGAATATCCGCCAGCTCCTTGTCCAGCGCAGCGAGCAGCGCCTGGTGTTCCTTGATTTCCCGCTCGCGCGAAAGCAGGCTGGTGGCGCTGGACTGCACCGAGCCGCCGGTCATGGACCCGCCCGGATGCATCACGTCGCCGCCCAGCGTCACCAGCCGGAACGCGTGCCGGCCGCGGCGCATAATCGCGATGCCCGCGTCCAGGTTCTCGGCCACGACCGTTCGTCCCAGCAGGCTTTCCACCACGCCCCGGTATTCTTCCTCAAAGCGCACCAGCTCGCTGGCCACGCCCACGCAGCCGGGCATGGACAGCACCTGGCGCTCCTGCGGGCTGAGCAGGCGGCCGCGTACCGTGGTCAGCGGCAGGAAGGTCGCGCGGCCCAGCCGGTTCTGCCGCAGGTATTCAATCATGCGCTTGGCGGCCTGCTCGTCCTCGGTGATAATCTGCTGCAAGGCGGCGCCCAGCACCATTTCCAGCGCGCGCTCGTATTCCCGCGGCGTTTTGAGCACGCCGGCCACCACGCCCCGCACGCTCTTGTCTCCGCGCGCGTAGAGCAGCGCCTTGCGCACCGCATGCTGGTAGCCCTCGTAATCCCGCTCCATTTCGCGCAGCATGTTCAGGCGCGAAAGCGTCTCGTGCCGTTTTCCGGTCCTATCCCGCAGGCGGGCGAGCAGCGTTTCGCTCTCCTGGCCCGCCGCGCGCACCGCCTCGTCCAGCGCGCGCGCCTCCGCCTCCAGGTCGGACATCTGCGCGCGCGTTTCCTCCAGCGTCTCCCGCGCACGCCCCACGGCTTCTTCCAGCTCCTCATGGCCCTCGCGCAGGGCGGCGGCCTGGGCTTCGGCCTCTTCCAGACGGCCGGTCAGGCTTTGCGCAAGCCCCGTCAGCCGGGCCCGCGCGGTCTTTACGTCGGCCATGCGGTTCATCGCCCGCATGATGTCCGCCTTATGCCCTTCCAACGCCTCCTCGCAGGCGGTCTCCTCCGTCTGTGCGTCCGCCAAAGCCCGTTCCATCGCCGACAGCCCCTGCCGCTCCATCTCCAGCGCGCTGCGGCGCGCGGCGATGTCCGCTTCGTTTTCGCGTCGCAGCTGCTCCAGCGCGCCAGCCCTTCCCTCTTCCTCCTGCGCCAGCGCGTCCTCGCGCCGGGCGTCCGCCTGCGCATGCGCGATGCGCTCACGCAGCACGTTATTGGCGCCCTCGCGCGCCTCCAGCGCGCGGGCCGCCTCCAGCACCTGCGCGCTGCGTTCGCCGTCCTCTTGGGCCAGCGCGTCTGCGCGCGCGTTGAGTTTCTCGCGCTCTTCGCCCAGCGCCTGCACGCGCGGCTCCGCCTCGGCCATCTGCGCGTCCAGCGCGGCAATCGCCTCTTCCAGGACGGCGATGCGTTCGTGGAGACGGTCGTGCTGGAGCAAAAACGCGTTCAGCTCCAAATCGCGCAGGCTGTCGCGCAGGGCCAGGTACTTTCTGGCGTCCTCCGCCTGCTTTTCGAGGGGTTCGAGCTGGTTTTGCAGCTCCCCGAGAATGTCCTCCACGCGCTCCAGGTTCTGGCGCGTGTTCTCCATGCGGCGCTCCGCCTCTTCCTTGCGCACGCGATAGGTCACGATGCCCGCGGCTTCCTCGAACACCTCGCGCCGGTCGTCCGATTTGCTGCTGAGGATTTCTTCAATGCGCCCCTGGCCGATGAGCGAATAGCCCTCTTTTCCAATGCCCGTATCGCGGAAAAGCTCGGTAATATCCTTCAGGCGGCAGGCCGCCCGGTTGAGGTAATACTCGCTTTCCCCGCTTCGCCAGACGCGGCGGGTTACCATGACCTCCGCGCAGTCCATCGCCAACGCGCGGTCTTCATTATCAAACAGCAGCGATACCTCGCACCAGGACAGGGGCTTGCGCTTTTCCGTCCCGCCGAAAATCACGTCCTCCATCCGCGCGCCGCGCAGCTGTTTGGCGCTCTGTTCGCCCAGCACCCAGCGCACCGCGTCGGAGATATTGGATTTTCCGCTTCCGTTGGGGCCCACGATGGCGGTCGTGCCCTGCTCAAAGACGATTTCCGTCTTGTCGGCAAAGGACTTAAACCCCTGAATTTCCAAGCGTTTGAGCTTCAACGCACCGTTCCTCGTTCTTTCAGCGATTTTCGCCCAGCGCCTGCCGGGCCGCGGCCTGTTCCGCCTGTTTTTTGGAAGGGCCGCGGCCCGTGCCCAGCACGCGGCCGTCCACCGACACCTCGGCCTCAAAGGCGCGGGCATGCGGCGGTCCCTCTTCCCCAATCACCCGGTAGACGGGCGTGGAATGGCCCCGGGCCTGCTCGCGTTCCTGCAGGAGGCTTTTATAGTTGGCCGTCGCGGTCCGGGGTTCGTAGTCGCCGAAGGCCCGGTCGCACACGGCGGCGGCGGCTTCCAGGCCGCCGTCCAGATACACGGCGGCCAGCACGGCCTCCATCGCATCGGCCAGCACCGAGGGTTTGTCGCGCCCGCCCGAGAGTTCCTCTCCGTGATCCAGGCGCAAAAAAGCGCCCACGCCGAACGCGCGGGCCGCGCAGGCGAGCGATTCTTCCCGCACCAGCGCCGCGCGCAGCTGGGTCAGCTGACCTTCCTGCATCTGCGGATGGCGCGCGAAAAGCGCCCGGCTCACGCATAGCTGCAGCACCGCGTCGCCCAGAAATTCCAGGCGCTGATTATCCTCCGCCCCGGAGGCGGCGGACGGATGCGTCAGCGCGAGCGCAAGCAGGGCCTCCCGCTTGAAGCGCCAGCCCAGCGCATCCATCAGGGGAACCAGGCGCGCATGCGCATCCGTCATTTCTTGCACTTTTCGATGTATTCCACGACATCGCCCACCGTGCGCAGGCGCATCAGCGCGTCATCCTCGACCATGATGCCCAATTCGCTTTCCAGGTCCATAATCAGCATCATGATATTGGCGGAATCGGCGTTCAAATCCTCCAGCAGGCGGGACTGCGGGGTAATGGTAGCGACATCGATTTTGAGCTGTTCGGCGATCAGGCCTGCAACGCGTTCAAACATGGGTTTGCCTCCTTATACGTCTTGAAGTTCCGACCGGATGATGTCCGTCACATTGCCTTCCAGCATGCGGTACGCCTGCCGGACGGCGCTGAAAAAGGCTTTTGCGCTGGAATTGCCGTGGGCTTTGACCACCGCGCCCAACACGCCCAGCATCGGCACGCCGCCGATTTCCTCGGCGTTCATGCGCTTTTTGATGCGCCGCAGCGCGGGCTTGACCAGGGCCGCGCCCAGCTTGGTGCGCGAATTGGCGGTCAACTCCTGCCGGAGCAGGTCGAAGAGGGCCTTTGTAATGCCTTCCATGGCTTTCAGGGCGACATTGCCGGCAAAGCCGTCGCAGGCCACCACGTCCGCCTCGCCCATGGGGATGGCGCGCGCTTCCACGTTGCCCACAAAGTTCAGGCCCGTCTCCTTCAAAAGGGCGCCGGCTTCTTTGGTCTGCCGGTTTCCCTTTTCCTCTTCCTCGCCGATATTCAAAAGCCCCACGCGCGGGTTCGTCACGCCCAGCACCTGCCGCGCGTACACCGCGCCCATGCGCGCAAACTGCGCAATCCACGCGCCCTGGCAGTCCACGTTGGCCCCCGAGTCCAGCAGCAGCGTCTGGCCGCCGCCGGCGGTGGGAATCGGCGTAGCCAGCGCCGGACGTTCCACGCCTTCGATGCGGCCCAAGCGGAACATGCCGCCGGCCATGACCGCGCCCGTGGAGCCCGCCGACACCAGCGCCTGCGCCCGTCCCTCGCGCACCAGGGCAAAGGCGCGCACCAGCGAAGCGTCCGTCTTTTGCCGAATGGCCATCACCGGAGATTCGTTGTTGCTGATGACTTCCCGCGCATCCACGATTTCCAGCCTGTCGCGCACATCCCCGGCATCCTGCAACAGCGGCGCGAGCTTTTCCTCCTGCCCCACGAGCAAAATGCGCAAATCTCCATAGGCGCGCAGCGCTTCCACGCTCCCCTGCACCGTGCTTTGCGGCGCATGATCCCCGCCCATGGCGTCAACCGCGATGATGTGCATCCTCATTCCCTCCTTGACCACCCCTTATTGTAACAGAAATGGCGAAAAAAGTGAAGAGTCTGCTTTGAATTTGGCGAACGGCCCCCAGTTCGGGGCGGCGCGCCGCGCGAAAGGCGAAAAAAAAACCGCCCGCCGCACCACGATTGACAAAGCGCGCGCTTTGTCCTATCCTGAACGGGACGGAGCCAGGTGCAAAAAAGAGGAGCGGACCTGCCGCTCCCGTTAAGGGCCGGCGGACGCGCCGTCAGCCCTGCTTTTTTGGGCAAGCCCGCGTATCCGTCTTCCCGCCGTTAGCATACCCGCCGCGCGCGCGGGCATGCGCGGCAAAATCTGGCAAAGACGAGGGATTTCCATGTGGATTGCCGACCTGCATATTCATTCCCGGTTTGCCCGCGCCACCAGCCGGCAGTGCGAGCCGGTCATGCTGGACTGGTGGGCGCGGCGCAAGGGCATCGATGTGCTGGGGACGGGCGACTGCACGCACGCGGGCTGGCGCGCCATGCTCGCCGACGCGCTCGTGCCGGACGGCAGCGGCTTTTACCGCCTGCGCGAGGATTTGCGCCAGCCCGGCGCGCCGGAAGGCGCGACGCGCTTTGTGGTTTCGGGCGAAATCAGTTCGATTTACAAAAAGCGAGGGCGGGTGCGCAAGGTGCACAACGTCGTGCTCTTTCCCAGCCTGGCGGACGCCGAAAAGTTTTCCGCCCGTCTGGAGGGCATGGGCGCCAACCTGCGCGCGGACGGCCGGCCCATTCTCGGGCTGGACAGCCGCGACTTGCTGGAAATCGCGCTGGAAAGCTGTCCCGAAGCCGAATGGATTCCCGCGCATATCTGGACGCCGCATTTTTCGCTCTTTGGCGCCTATTCGGGGTTTGACGCGATTGAGGAATGCTTTGAGGACATGACGCCCCACATCCACGCGCTGGAAACCGGCCTTTCTTCCGACCCGCCGATGAACTGGCGTCTTTCGGCGCTGGACCGTTACACGCTGGTCTCCCATTCCGACGCCCATTCCCCGGCGAACCTGGGGCGGGAGGCAAACCTGCTGGACTGCCCGCTGACCTACGCGGACCTGACGGCGGCCCTGCGGGACCGCGCGGGCAGCGCCTTCGCCGGAACGCTGGAGTTTTTCCCCGAAGAAGGGAAGTACCATTGGGACGGCCACCGTGCCTGCGCCGTGCGGATGACGCCGGCGCAGCGCGCCGCTGCGGACGGGCTGTGCCCGGTCTGCGGCAAGCGCGTGACCGTAGGCGTGCTCAGCCGGGTAGAGGCCCTGGCCGACCGCCCGGAAGGCGTACGTCCGGAGGGTGCGCGCCCTTACGAACGCCTGGCGCCGCTGGCGGAGGTGATTGCCGCGTCGGTGGGCCTGGGCGCATCCAGCGTCAAGGTGCAGCGCCAGTACGACGCCATCCTTCGGGCGCTGGGCCCGGAGCTGGAGATTCTGCGCCGCGCCTCCGTCGCCGACGTGCAGCGCGTGGCCGGCCCCTGCGTGGCCGAAGGCATCCGCCGCCTGCGCGAGGGAAAGGTGGAGCTGGAGGCGGGCTTTGACGGCGAATACGGCCATGTGCGCCTGCTGCAGCCGGAGGAAATCCGGCTGATGGGCGGGCAGATGAGCCTGCTGGGCGCGCTGCCCGTCTCCCCGACGCCCCGGCCGGCCGCCGCGCGCCCCGTCCCGCGGCGCAGCGCTCCGCCGGCGCAGGAGGCGGCCGTTCCGACGGAGGCGCAGGAGGCGGCGCATCCCATGGGCCTTAACGACCGGCAGTGGGAGGCGGTATCGGACGATTCGCCCGTCGTGTCGGTGCAGGCGGGGCCCGGAACCGGCAAGACGCATACGCTGGTATGCCGCGCGGCGTATCTTATCGGCGAGCGCGGCGTCGCCCCGTCGGATATCGGGTGCGTCACCTTTACCAACAAGGCCGCGCGGGAGATGCGCGAGCGCCTGGCGTCGCGCCTGGCCGGGCGGCAGGATATCAGCCGCATGACCATCGGCACGTTCCACGCCATCTGCCTGCGCATCGTCCGCGCGCACCGGGGACCGGTCGTGCTGCTGGATGAGGCCGAGGCCGAAGCGCTGGCCGGGAACGCCGCGGCGGCGCTGGGGCTGAAGCTTACGCCGCGCAAGGCGCTGGAGGCCGTCAGCGCCGAGGCAAACGGCCTGGCGCCCGCGCCGGCGGGGTTGGGCGCCGCCTACCGGGCCGCCTGCGACGCGCTGGGCGCGCTGGATTTTGACGGGCTGCTGCTGGCGGCGCTGGAGGCGCCGGACGGCGGCTTTGCGCATCTGCTGGTGGACGAGTTTCAGGACATCAGCCCGGTGCAGTACCGGCTGATTCGCAAATGGGCCCTGGGCAGCCGGAGCCTGTTTGTCATTGGAGATGCGAACCAGGCCATCTATGGCTTTCGCGGCGCGGATGCGCGCTGCTTTGCGCGCCTGGCGGAAGATTTTCCGGCCCTGCGCACGGTGCGCCTGACGGAAAACTACCGCTCCACCCCGCCCATTCTCCGCTGCGCCCAGTCCGTTCTTCCCGGCCGGCCGGAGGTGCCCGAGTCCCGGCGCGCTTCGGGCCTGCCCGTATGCCTTGTGCGCGCGGCGGACGGATGGGCAGAGGCCGTCTTTGTCGCCAAGGAAATCGCGCGCAGGGTGGGCGGCGTGGATATGCTCGGCGCGCAGGGGGAAAGCGCCGTGTCCTTTTCCGACATCGCCGTTCTGTACCGCACGCACCGGCAGGCCGCTCTGCTGGAAGAATGCTTGCAGAAAGAGGGCATTCCCTATGTGGTCTCGGGCCGGGACGCGCTGCTGGAAGACCCGGCGGCGCGCAGGGCCGTCGCGTTTTGCCGCCTGCTGTGCTTTCCCGAGGACCGGCCCGCGCGGCGCGCGCTGGGCCTGGACGAAGCGGCGCTGCGCGACGCGCTTTCGGCCTGGGCGCCCCGCGCGCACGGCGAACCGCCCGCGCGCTGGCTGGCGGCGTGGATGGCGCAGCAGGGGATTCCTGCCGAAGGCGCGGCGGGACGGCTGCTGCGCATGGCGGTGCTGTGCGAAAGCACCGGGGAGCTGGTAGAGGGGCTGACCTTTGGCCGGGAGGCGGACCTGCGCCGCTGCGGTACGCCGGAGCGGCGGAGCGAAGCCGTTTCGCTGATGACCCTGCACGCAGCCAAAGGGCTGGAATATGAGACGGTGTTCCTGTGCGGCGTGCGCGAAGGGCTGATGCCGCTGCACCTGCCGGGCAGGGAGAGCGACGAGAAGGAAGAGCGGCGGCTTCTCTTTGTGGGCATGACCCGCGCGCGGGCGTCGCTGATTCTTGTCACGCCCGGCGTGCCCTCTCCCTTCCTGCGCGCGCTGCCGGAAGCGTTCGTATCGCAGCGCGACGCGCACGAAGGCAGGCCCCGGCCCGAGGGCCGGCAGCTGAGCTTCTTATAAGCGGCAGCCCCTGCGCTGCGTTTTCAGCGCAGAGGCGGCCGACGGGGGTTTATCGATACGCCGTAATCCGGCGAAGAATTGGATGGAAAGGAAGGCGGCGCATGGAACTGTACGGCGAGGTGGTCAGCGGAAAAGGCATCGGAGGCTCGGTGCTGGGCTTTCCCACCGCCAATCTGCGCACCCGGTCTCCTCTCCCCCCGCGCGGCGTCTATGCGGCCCGCGCGATATTGGAAAAGGAGAGCTATCCGGCGGTGCTCAACGTCGGCACGCATCCGACGCTTCCGGAAGGGCCGCCGACGGTGGAAGTGCATCTGATGGATTTTTCGGGCGATTTGTACGGAAAGCGCCTGCGCGTGCAGCTGTTGGACTTTCTGCGGCCGGAGATGCGCTTTGCCTCTTTGGACGCCCTGCGCGCGCAGATAGCCAGCGACGCCGCGCGCGCCCGGAGCATCGCGCAGGGGCGGCCCTAGCGCGTTGCGCTTTCCGCGGCGGCCTGCGCGCCAAATCCGACGCTTCGCAACCATTGCCCGCACAGCGCGGGCCAGGCGCGCACATCCTCCCCTGCCTGTTCGCCCAACCCCAGCCCGTGCCGGCCATGCGCAAATACATGCAGCGCGAAGGGAACACCTGCCCGGGACATGGCGTTGGCCATCATCAGGCTGTTTTCCACCGGGACGTTCGCATCGTCCGCCGTATGCCATAAAAAGGCGGGCGGCGTATCGGCCGTGACGCGTTCTTCCACGGACAGCGCGCGCCGCACCGCAAACGAAGCGTTTTTATGGCCTGTAAGGTTTTGCAAAGAGGCTTCGGAAACAAACGCCTGCATGCTGATGACCGGATAGCACAACGCCAGCGCGTCCGGACGGGCGCTCCGGCGCTCCACGGGGTCGTCCGCATCGGGAGTGCCTGCGCTGGATTCGGTGCCCAACATGCCCGCCAGGTGTCCGCCGGCCGAAAAACCCATTGCCGCCACGCGATGTGGGCCTTCTGCCTCCGCGTCCAAAAGGACCCGAACCAGCCGCAGCGCGCGCTGCGCGTCCCGGAGCGGCACGGGCCAGACATACGGCGCATGGCGGTAGTGCAGCACGAACGCGGACAGCCCCTCGCGCCGCATGGCCTGCGCGACGGGTTCGCCCTCGTATGGCGCCAGGTGATGATACCCTCCTCCCGGCAGGATGAGCACGGCGTCGCGCACGCCCGGCAACGGATACGCCTGCAGGAAGGGCTGAGGCTGCCCATAACCGGCCTCAAAGCCGGGCGCTCCTTCCGCCCACAGCGGGATGATTTCGTTCATGCCTGCGCCTCCTTGCCATGTCGCAGCCCCGACGCGCGCCCGGACCCCCAGGGGAGTCCGGACATGCGCCCCGGCGGCCGCCGTGCCGTCAGAGAATGTTGGACGAAGTGCATTCCACCTTGATGGCGTTGTCCTTCAGCCGCGTCAGCTTCGCCTTGTTGCCCGCGCCGTCGTCCAGCGTCATCTTTTCAATCTGATACTGGTTCATGAAGTTGACCGCGTCGCCTTCCACAAAACCGACCCAGCCGCGGCGCTTTTCCCCGGGCTTGCCGTTTTGCTCCAGCATATCTTCCATGGAAGGCCGTTCTGTCTCGTGCATGGGAAACCTCCTGTATGGGGATTGAGCCCCTATCATACCCCAATTCGCCGCGAAGCGCAAGCGTTTTTCGCCCGGTTGGACGGCCTGTCAGACCGTCGGCCCCGCATGTTCCGCCGCGCGCGCCGGCGGGCGTCATGCAGCGCTTTCGTGCCGTCCAGCGAAACGCCCAGCAGAAAGCGCCCCTGGACGAATACCTCAAGCAGCTCCTCCGATATCTGCAGGCCGTTGGTCTGCAGGGTGTGCCGCACGCGCAGGCGCCGGGCGTTATGGCGCGCCTCCAGGCGCAGCCACTGCCGGTAAAACGCCGCGCCTGCCAGCGTCGGTTCGCCCCCCTGAAAGGCGAAAGCGACCTCGCCGTCCGCAAAGGCAAAGGCCCGGCGCACGATTTTCTCCGCGGTGTCGGGCGTCATCGGGCCGCGCAGGGCCACCTCCCGGCGCCGCATCTCGTCGGCGTAGAAGCAGTACGGGCAGCGCATGTTGCACAGGCCCGACACGGGCTTGACAAGCAGCGAAAGCGGCGGCATGGCGATTTCCTCCCGTGGCGGCATCTCGTATCTCAGTATAAGCGCAACCGGAAAATATGGCAAGACGGGCCGGCAGAGGCTTGACTTCCGGGCGCGCCTTCAGTATAATGGCTCCATTGCGATGATGGGAACAAGTACGCCCCGTATCCTGACCGCAGAGAGACCCCGGTGGGTGCGAGGGGTTGGCATGGGCGGTGCGGAATACCTCCCGGAGCGCGGCCGTGAAGCGCGAATGCGTGCGTAGCGGACGCCGGTGCGCCGGATACAGCGCAGCCTGAGGGCGGACGGGCCGCGCGCCATCCGCCGAACGGAAGTGGTACCGCGTGATGACACGCCTTCTGGCAGAAGGCGTGTTTTTTGCAAAAAAGGAGGGATTTTATGCAGACATCTTTTGCCCGCCGTTTTGACGGCGTTTCGGGCAGCGCCATCCGCGACATCTTCAAGCTTCTGGGTCAGCCGGGCATGATTTCCTTTGCCGGCGGCAATCCGGCCGCATCGGCGCTGGAAGATACGTTGCTGGCCGACATTGCGCGCGACGTGCTGCTGCGCGACGGCAAACGCATCCTGCAATACGGCGCTACGGAGGGCTGGGTTCCGCTGCGCGAACAGACGGCCCGCTTCCTGCGGGAGGACGTCGGGCTGGAGGTGTCCGAAGCGGACGTCCTGCCCACCACCGGCTCCACGCAGGCGGTGGACCTGCTGCTCAAGGCACTCGTCGACGAAGGCGACGTCGTGCTGGTGGAAGGGCCTTCCTTCCTGGGCTCCCTGCAGGCCATGAAGCTCTACGGCGCGCGCCTGGTGGAAGTGCCCATGGACGCCGAAGGGCTTATCCCGGAAAAGCTGGAAGAGGCTGTGCGGCAGTATCGGCCCAAGCTGCTGTATACCGTGCCCAATTTCCAGAACCCCACGGGCGTCACGCTGTCGCAGGCGCGGCGCAAGGCGGTGGCGGCGCTTGCGGCCCGATACAATTTCTTCATCGCCGAGGACGACCCCTACCGCGGCCTGCGCTACGAGGGCACGCATCTGCCGTCCATCTTCTCCTTTGACACGGAAGCGCGCGTGGTATACCTGACGAGCTTTTCCAAGCTCATTTCGCCCGGGCTGCGCGTCGGCGCGGCGGTCACGCGCGATCCCGCGCTGATGCGCAAGCTGACCGTGGGCAAGCAGAGCACCGACTGCCATACCGCCAACCTGACCCAGGCGATGGTGGCCGAATACCTGGCCCGGGACCTGCTGCCGGGGCATGTGCAGAAAATCTGCGCGCGCTATCGCGAGCAGCTGACCCATATGGTGGACGGCTTTGCGGGCTTCCCGGACGGCGTCGAAATGGTTCGGCCGCAGGGCGGGCTGTTCGTATGGGCGGCGCTGCCGGACGGCATGGATGCGCTGGCGCTCCTGCAGCAGGCGGTCCAGCGCGGCGTGGCCTATGTGCCGGGCACGCATTTTTACGCAAACGGCGGACACCTCAACACCCTGCGCCTCAACTTCTCCAACAGCGAAATCGACCAGATAGACCGGGGAATGCGCATCCTCGGAGAACTCGTGAAAGGGGGCCAATAACCCATGCACATTCTTGACGTGCTCAAGGAGCGCGGTTTTATCGCCCAGGTAACCTTTGAAGAGGAGCTGTACCAGCAGCTCGAGACGCCGACCACGTTTTATGTCGGCTTTGACCCGACCGCGGACAGCCTGACCATCGGCCATTATATCCCCATTATGGCCATGGCCCATATGCAGCGCGCAGGCCACCGGCCCATCGCGCTGATGGGCGGCGGCACGGGCATGATCGGCGACCCGTCCAACCGCTCCGATTTGCGCCGCATGCTGACGACCGAAACCATCGATCACAACGTGGCCTGCATTCAAAAGCAGATGTCCTCCTTCCTGGACTTTTCCGACGGGAAAGCGCTTATCGTCAACAACGCCGACTGGCTGCGCAACCTGAACTATATCGAGTTTTTGCGGGAAATCGGCGTGCATTTTTCGGTCAATCAGATGCTGACCGCGGAATGCTACCGCCAGCGCATGGAAAAAGGCCTGACGTTCCTGGAGTTTAACTACATGCTCATGCAGGGCTATGATTTCCTGGAGCTGTTCCGCCGCTACGGCTGCCGCCTGCAAATGGGTGGCGACGACCAGTGGTCCAATATGCTGGCCGGCGCGGACCTGGTGCGCCGCAAGGAGCGCGAAAAGGCGTTTGCGCTGACGTGCAAGCTGCTTTTGACGCACGACGGCAAGAAGATGGGCAAGACGGAAAAAGGCGCGCTCTGGCTCGATCCCAACCGCACCTCGCCCTACCAGATGTATCAGTACTGGCGCAACGTCAACGACGCGGATGTGGAAAAATGCCTGGCCCTCTTGACGTTCCTGCCCATGGACGAAGTGCGGCGCCTGGGCAGCCTGCAGGGCAGCGAATTGAACGAGGCAAAAAAGGTGCTGGCCCTGGAAGTGACGGCGCTGGTGCACGGCCGCGAGGAGGCGGAAAAGGCGCGCGACGCGGCGTCCTCGCTCTTTGGCGGCGGCGACCTGTCCGGTTCCGTGCCGACCACGGAGCTGACCCGGGCGCAGCTTGAGGAAGACGGCCGCCTGACCACCCTGCTGGCGCTGGTCGGTCTGGCCAAATCGCGCGGCGCGGCGCGCAAGCTGGTGGAGCAAAACGCGGTGCGCATGGGCGAAGAAAAGGTGACGGACGTGGAATACCGCCTCAGCCCGGACGCCATCCCTGCGGACGGCCTGCTGCTGCGCGTGGGCAAAAAGAGCTACCACCGGCTTGTGCTGAAATAAATGGCGGATGGCTATAAGACCCTTGGCAAGGCGGGGTCGGACAGCTTCATTATCAAAAAGTCGCGCTTTATCGGCCATGGAAGCCCGGCGGCCACCGAGCGGGAGGCCCTGGACTTCCTGGCCGGGATACGCGCGCAGCATCGCGACGCGTCGCATCACTGCTGGGCCTACATCATCGGGACCAATGCGGGCATCATGCGCTATTCCGACGACGGCGAGCCGGGCGGCACGGCGGGCCTGCCCATCATGGAAGTGCTCAAAGCGCGCGGCGTCGTCAACTGCGCGGTGGTGGTCACGCGCTATTTCGGCGGCGTCCTGCTGGGCGCAAGCGGCCTTGTCCGGGCTTATACCCAGGGCGCCAAGACGGCGCTGGACGCCGCGGGCGTGGTGGTGATGGAAAGAAGCGCGCGGTTCTGGGTGGGCGTGGAATACAGCCTCTGGGGCCGCGTGGAACACTATCTGCAAAGCGCGCCGGTGCGCTGCGAGCAGGTGGAATTCGCCGCCACGGTAACCGCGACGCTGCTGACGCGAAAGCGGGACGAGGACGCGGTGTTTCAGGCCCTGACCGCGCTGACGGACGGGCAGGCGGCGCTGCTGCCGCTGGAAGAATGCGACTGCGACTGGGCGGAAGAAGGATAAACAACGCCGGAGCGCGGCACAAGTGCCGCGCCTCCTGCAAACCATCGCATGGTTTTTTCCCACGCTGTCAGCGCAGCGTTTTTTTCATTTCATAGCGAAGAAGCGACACGCCGTTGCGCAGGACGTATTCGGCGCGCACCACCCGATAGCCGCGCCGCGCAAAAAAGGGCAGGGCCGTGACGGAAGCATGCACGGAAACGGCCGGAAAATCGCGCGCCGTTTCCAGCGCGTCGCACAGCGCCGTGGCAATGCCGCGGCGCTGAAAATCGGCATGGACGTACAGCCTGTCCAGATACCCCGTCTCGTCGATATCGCCAAAGCCGGCGTAGCGCTCCGGCGTCACGGCGACCAGCGCGATATGCGCGCGCAGCGTGCTGTCCCAACGCGCCAGGTCCATCTCTTCCGGCGCCCAGGCCGCCCGCTGCGCGGCGGTATAATCGCTGTCTGCCACGGCATGCACCGTCTGATAAAACAGCGCGGCCAGCGCCCGGCAGTCCTCCGGCCGGTAAGGCCGCAGGCGCACCGCGTCCTTCCGCTTTTCTTCCTCCATATCGCGTCACGCCAGGCCGAACCGGTACACGGTCTGCGTGCGGTAGATCTCTCCGGCCCTGAGCACGCAGGAGGGAAACGCCGGATGATGGACGCTGTCGGGGAAATACTGGGTTTCCAGGCAGAACCCCTGGCGCGGCACATAGGGGCGGCCCGCCTTGCCCGGCGTATCGCCATGGATGCCATTGCCCGTATAAAACTGCATGCCGGGCTGATCGGTCGCCACGTCCATCCGCCTGCCGGAGGCATGATCCCAGACCGTCGCCACCGCGCGCAGGGAACCGTCCCAGCGGTTGAGGACGTAGTTATGGTCATATCCGTTGCCAAAGCCCATCTGCGCGTTTGTTTGCTGGTACGAGAGGCCCTCGCCGATGCGGCGCGGCACGCGCAGGTCAAACGGCGTGCCTTCCACCGGCATCAACCGCCCCGTCGGAATACAACCGACGTCGGTCACCGGCGTGATGGCGTCGGCGTCTATGCGGACGACATGATTGACAATGGACGGATGGTCCGGCCCGGAGAGGTTAAAGTAGGCGTGGTTGGTCAGGTTCAGGGGCGTATCCTGATCGCACGTCGCCTCATAGGCAATCGACAGTGCGTTGTCCTCGCCGAGGCGATAGGTGACCTGCACGTCCAGCGTGCCGGGGTATCCTTCCTCCCCGTCCGGGCTGGTCCTGTGCAGCACCAGCGCGTCGCCTTCCGTCTGCGCCTCCCAGACATAGGCGTCAAAGCCCCGCCGTCCGCCGTGCAGATGGTTTTCGCCGTTGTTCCGGGCGAGCGCATAGGTTTTCCCGCCCAGAGAAAAGGAGGCCCCGGCGATGCGGTTGGCAAACCGGCCTACAATTTTGCCCATGTATCCTCTCCCGGTCAGCAGGGATTCCAGCGTCGCATATCCCAGGAGCACATCGCCGAAACGGCCTTTGCCGTCCGGCACACACATGGACAGCCAGCAGCCGCCCAGCGTCGCAATCTCCGCGCGCGCGCCCGATGCATTTTGCAGCGTATAGCGGTATACGCTCTGTCCGCCATCGGGCATTTGGCCCATCCGTTCACACCGTATCATGTCCGCTCTCCTTTTCTGACGTCTCTTCGCGCAAGGCCCCGTTTTCCACGCGGACTGCCGCGTCGTGCTTTGCGCCGCCCAAATCGCTCAGGTCCGTGCAGGTAATCAGCGTCTGCACGCCGCCCAGCCTTTCCAGCAGCATGCGGCGGCGTTTGATATCCAACTCGCTCATCACGTCGTCCAGCAGCAGCACCGGCGGCTCGTCCAGCATGCGCCGCATGACCTCCGTCTCCGCCAGCTTCAGCGACAGCGCCGCCGTCCGCTGCTGCCCCTGGGATGCGAACAGGCGCGCGTCGCGGCCGTTGATGAGCAGGCGAAAATCGTCCCGGTGCGGCCCTACGGTCGTCGTGCCCCGGCGCAGGTCTTCGCCGCGCGCGGCATGCAGCAGGCGTTCCAGCGTCTGCGCGTCCTCCGCCTGCCCCGCATAGCGGAGCGCCAGCGCTTCGCGCCCTTCCGACAGCGCGCCGTGTATGCGCGCGCTTTCCGCTTCCAGCGCCTGCAGATAGGCGATGCGGCGCTGAATGACCTGCGCGCCCGCTTCCAGCAGCAGCGCGTCCCAGTCGTCGAGCGTGGCGCCCAGGGCGTGCCCGGGTTCCTCGCGAAGCGTATGCAGCAGGCCGTTGCGCTGGTGCAGCGCCCGGGCGTACCGCTGCAGGGCATAGAAATATGCCGGCCGGAGCTGGGAAATTTCCATATCCAGAAATCTGCGCCGCACCTCCGGCCCGTCCTTGACCAGCCGCAGGTCTTCCGGGGAAAACAGCACGGCGTTGACATGGCCCATCAGCTCGCCCATGCGCTCAATGGCGGTTCCGTTGATGCGGATGGCCTTTTTGCGTCCCTCGTCCCGCGACAGCGTCACGCCCACCTCATGCGGGCCGTCCCGCCGCTGTACGCGGATGCGCACCTGCGCCATGCTTTCTCCCCAGCGCACCAGCTCCGCGTCGCGCGGCGTCCGATGCGAGCGACCCAGGCAGCACAGGGACACCGCCTCAATGAGGTTGGTTTTCCCCTGCGCGTTGGCGCCATAGAGCACGGTAATGCCCGGAGGCGGGGAGAGCTCGACGCGCTCATAGTTGCGAAATCCGCTGACCCGCAGCTGTTGGATAACCATCTCAGGCCGAGAACACCCGTACCGGCAGGGCCAGATACAAATACCGGTCTCCTTCCGCCGGGCAAATGACGCAGGGGCTGACATTGGAATTGAAGCGGAGCACAATCTGTTCGTCCTCGATGGCCCGAAGGGTATCGCTGATATAGCGGACGTTGAAGGCGATGTCCAAATCCCTTCCTTCGGTTTCCACCTGGATTTCTTCGCGCACATCGCCCAGCTCCGCATTGGAAGTAATCAGCATCATGCCATCTTCCATATGCAGTTTGACCAGGTTGTTCTTTCCTTCCCGGGCCATCAGCGACGCGCGGTCCATGGCGGCTTCCAGTTCGCGCTTGGAAGCGCGCACGCGCGTCTGCCAGTCGGCGGGCAAAATCTGGCGGTAGCGAATAAATTCGCCTTCCAGCAGCCGCGCGACCACGCGCGTGCTCCCCATATCCGCCAGCAGATGCGACGTTCCCCACATCAGCGACACGGACTGCTCGCCGTCTTCGAGAATGCGGGCCAGCTCGTTGAGCACTTTTCCCGGCGCCACGGCGGAAAACGCCGGGATTTCCTCCTGGAACTCCTGTCGCCTCAGCGCCAGGCGGAAGCCGTCCAGCGCGACGACGCACAGCTCGTGCCCGTCCGATTCTATGAGGCAGCCGGTCAGAATCGGCCGCGTCTCATCGGTGGCAATGGCGAAGGTGGTGCGCTGAATCATGTCCTTGAGCAGGGATGCGGACAGCGAGACGGACTTGGCGTCCCCCACCTCGGGCAGCGGGGGATACTCCTGCGCGTCCAGCCCGGACAGCGTTGTGCGCGAGCCGGCGCAGCGGATGGACGCCACATTTTGGTCGTTGACGCGCAGCTCCATGCGCTCCTCCGGCAGCTTGCGCATGATTTCGGCCAGGAGCTTTCCGGGCAGGACCACGCTGCCCTCTTCGGCGATTTCCGCATCGATATGGGTTTCGATGCCCAGCGCAAGGTCTGTGCAGGTCAGGCGCAGTCCTTCCGGACAGGTGGTCAGCAGCACGCCTTCGAGAATCTGGATGGTGGAGCGTGTGGCGATGGCGCGGGTAACGATGTTCAGTCCGTTGACCATATCGCTGGCAAGACAGGTAAAGCGCATGGGTGGTTCCTCCTTGTAGCGGCGGTTTTTATAAGTAGTCGTCGTAGTAGTAGGGCTGTTGATTTCGTGGAAAACCATGCCAAAGCGGGACAGGCTTTGATTTTTGCTGTGGATGTCCTGTGGATGGTTTGGCAGAAACCTGGTAATGCTTCGATGCCGAATCTGGAAAATCCTTTTTACCCTCTTTGCCCCGGGGACTTTTTTTCTGTTTACTTTTTGATAAGGCCGGGTATATAATAGGTTGAATACGCAATGGGAGGGCTTTTGCATGGCAACAATCAATAAGGATATGACCATTCGCCAGGTTTTGGATATGGACCGCGGCACGGCCCGCATTATGATGGGATTCGGGCTGCATTGCCTGGGCTGCCCCCATGCTACGGCGGAGTCCCTGGAGCAGGCCAGCGTGGTGCATGGCTTTAATGTGGACGAGCTGGTGCATCAGCTCAACGAATACCTGGCGGAGAAGGCGTAACCTGCCGCCGGAAAGTATTTCTGTGGATAACTGTTCGCAAAAGTGAGAAAACGACCAAGTTATTCACAAAAATGCAAGGAATGTGGATAAGACTGTGGATAAATTAACGCCGTCCCCAACGGGGGCGGCGTTTTTCCTGAAAATACAAGGAATGGAGGCCGAGATTTCATCCACAAAGAGTAATATACAGTATTCACACTGTGTTCACAATGTATCCGGGATACGGACACAAGTGCGGCGGTCAGGGCCTATTTTCGCGCGGTCAGGGCGCGCAAATGGCCGCGTTCTTCCTGGACAATGGCGGCGATGGCGTCGCGGCCGTCGGCCGGCAGGGAATCCATCAGGCGTTCATAGAAGTCAATGGAATCGCGCTCGGCTTGTATGGCCGCTTCCAGCATGTGCTCTTGCGTGGCCAATGCGCCTTCCTGCGCAATTTGCATCAGGCCGCCGGGAAAGAAAACATCGGCTGCGCGCGCGGCGGCCAGCGCGTTTTCTTCCGGAGAGAGGGGCGGAGCGCCCAGAGCCTCGAGCATGGCGGAAAAGACCGTATGGTGTTCCAATTCCTCATCAGCCAGCTCCAGCAACAGCGCACGGAGCGATTCTTCCCGGGCAAATTGCGCGGCGCGCAGGTAGAGGCTGCGTCCGCGCTGCTCCATTTCCAGCGCAATCCGCAGGCCCGCTACACAGGAACATGGTGTTGACATTTTACATCCCCCCAACGGCATATTCCCGAAGCATTCCCCACGGAATGCCCGGTACCATGAGTGCTTTTCAGCGGAGAACACAGCCTGTGATGTTTCGAAGCTTCCTCTTCTGATAAAAAAAGGCCCCCCTTTTTTAGAAAGAGGGGGTGCGGTGATGCGCTGGCAAGGGAGGGGAACCTTGCAGCACGTTTTGAACTTCACCCATATAACGCGAAAGTCTGCGGGTTTCTTCCCGGGTCCTCAGAATTTTTTTGAAGGAATTTCAATTCTTTTTTCGCAATACCGCAATGGGCAGATGAAAGGGATTGCCAAAGCGCAGCGTGCTGCCATGATTGCCCAGGCCGCGGCTGACCAGCAGCCGGCTTTCTCCCATCGGGTAGAGCCCGCTGGTCCAGCGCGGAAATATCCCCTGTCCGGGCGCGTACAGTCCGCCCAGGAAAGGCAGGCGAATCTGTCCCCCGTGCGCGTGCCCCGCCAGGATGAGCGTGGGCTTTGCCAGGGCATACTGCATGGCGAGCTCGGGACGGTGCAGCATCACAACGGAGACGGAAGGCGTTTGCGGGCGGGGCGCGACGGCTTCGGAAAAGGACAGGCGGGGAGCGGAATCCCGGTCGGGCCGTTCCCGGCGCAGGCCCTTTGCGGAGACCGCCGGATCTTCCAGCCCGGTGATTTCCAGGGACGCGCCGCCAATCGGCAGCGTGCGCGCTTCGTTTTCCAGCAGCGTGATGCCGCAGCCGTCATAGGTTTCGCGCAGGATTTCCAGGTTTTTCGGGCCGAAACAGTCGTTGTTGCCCAGCACGGCCACCGTGGGCGCAACGGAGGCCACATCGCGCAGATAGGGCGCGAGCGCGGGCACATGGACGGTGTTGTTGTCGATGACATCGCCCAGAATGCATATCACGTCCGGGCGCTCCCGGGCAACGTGCTCGAGCGCCTGCCGGTGTTGGGGAGCGATGGAGCGGCCGTTCATATGAAGGTCGGCAAACAGGGCAAGGCGCGTGTCTTCCAGCGCGTCGGGCAGCGAGGGAATGGGCACCGGGATGGTTTCGATTTGCAGCGGTGTCGGTTTCAAAAGCGTCTGTCCTCCCGTAAAATGGCGTACAGTACCACGTCCACATATTTTCCTTTGTTATAAAGCCGTCCGCGCAGCACGCCCTCCCGCCGCATGCCCGCTTTTTCCATCACGCGGCCGGAGGCGGGGTTTTCGACTTCATGCTGCGCTTCGATGCGGTGCAGCAGCATCCGGTCAAAGCCGAAGCGAATCACCTCGCGCAGCGCTTCGGTCATCAGGCCGCGGTTCCAATAGGCGCGCGAGAGGGAATATCCAACCTCCGCGGAGCGATACTCCTGGTTCCACCACATATACCCGATGGTCCCGATAATATGCCCGGTTTCCCGAAGCTGAATCCCCCAGCTGGAGGGATCGTTGTTGCGGTACTGGCGCTGCAGATAGCGCAGATAGGCGCGCGAATCGTGGATAGAGCGATGCGCGTCCCAAAGGACATAGCGGCTGACCTCGGGATCGCGGCTGTAGGCAAAGATGTCCTGCGCGTCGGCCATGGTCATCCGGCGCAGGATCAGGCGGTCCGTGCCAAGCTGCGGCAGGCGGGAAAAGATAGGTTCTCCAAACATCATGTCCGGCGCCTCCCCACCACGTCAGCAGAAATGATCTTCCGTCCGTGGGGCGAGGCTGCCGACCGTTCCCTCGGAGCGGACATAATCGCCCACCAGCGGACGGGTCCGGTAGCGCTGCGCGCCGTCAAAGACCGTCCAGAGCCCCAATGCAGCCAGCAGGATGAAGAAAAGCAGAAATACGGCGTATGCTCTGCGCATGCAAAAACCTCCCCGCTTACAGAATCGAGGGGCCGGGTTCCAGGTTCAACCCTTCCAATCCCTCGCGCGTTGCGTGTATTTCCCGCGATTCGCCCGGAAGAAGCGCGCTCCAGCCGGGCTGCGCCGTGCCGGCGGCACGCCCCGCGCACACGCCGTACGCCGTCTGGCCGCATGTGTTTTCCATCCGTCCCTGGCGGCATGCGACCGCGGCAAAAGGCGCGTGCGAAAGCGGCCAGAGCAGCGCATGCAGGGCCACGCAGATGGTGTAATCGTTGCTGTCCAGCACCTCGCCCAGCCTCTCCAGCGTCAGGCGCAGCACCAGCGCCGTCGGATGATCCGGCAGCGTCGCCCGCAGCGCGCCGAGCGCCGCCGTCTCCGCCAGCGCGTCGAACGAAGCTTCGGCCAGCACGCTGCCGTCGGCCCGGTGAAGCCGGGCGCAGACGCGCAGCGGGCCGGGCACGGGCCGGTCGCACAGCAGGCAAATCTGGGCCTCAAACGAGGTATCGCAGTAATAGCCCATGCTGTCCAGCCGCGCGCACACATGCAGCGGCCGCAGCGCGCTTTCCAGCGCCCACCAGCCGGGCCTCGGCCGGTCGCCGTCAAACAGCGCGGCGCTGTGCAGCGACGGGCAGCGCTCGAAGGGGTCTTCGATGAAAAAGCCGGAGGCACGGTCCTGGCGCAGGCGCGCGCGCTCGGCCGCGTAGCGAACGGTTTCCGCCTGCAGGGCGCGCGCAAGCGCCACGGCCATGCGGGGCTGCGAAAGGTCTGCGTCAAACCATTCCGCCAGCGCCGGGAGGCGGAGCGCTTCGCGCGCGCGGTGGGCCCAGAGCGGGCCCTCGGGCGGCCAGAAGGGCTGGTCGCCGGCCAGCGACGCCAGGTCCCATGCGGGCGCGGGACAGGACACGGTGCGGATGAGCGCGTCGTCCGCGTTCATGTCCCGGCAGAGGGATTCCGGGCCGGGATAGGATTCCGGCCCCCACACGTCCCGGCAGCGGCCTACGCCCAAATCGTCCCGGCCGGGACGGGCGACCGGGCCCCCGGGAATCGGGCCGAAAAAGGGATGGGCCCCATCCAGCTCGTCCACCAGCGCGCCGAGCGCACGCACTGTAGGATGATGCGCGCCGGCCGGACAATTGAAGGCTTCCAGGATTTGCTCGCATCCGTAGGCGGCCAGCGAGGGGCGATGGCGAACGCGGGCAATGACCTGGCGCGCCGCCGCCGTGTCCAGCGGAAGCACGGGCCAGAGCAGCATGCCGCGCGCATCCAGCGCGTCGCAGAGGCGCTCGTCGGGCAGCCCATAGACCCGCAGGCAGTTGATGTGCGCGGCTTGCAGCCAGTCCAGGCGCGCCTCCACATCCGCGACGCCCTGCGCCGGATCGTCCCGCCACTGCGCGCCGGCCAGGAAAACGCGCCGTCCGTCCAGATGCAGCTGCATCGCCGGGCTCTGGGCAAACCGCTTTTCGCAAAAGCCGCACGTCACCAGGCGGTCGTCGCAGACCTGTCCGGCGCGCAGCACGCTCAGGCGCAGCAGATAGGGCGCGTTGGGCGCGCCCAGCTCCCAGCGCGCCGGAAGCGGCAGCACCAGCCGGTGCAGGCAGGCGGAAGGCACGGCGGACAGCTTTTCCGAAAACTCCTCGGTCGCCAGCGTTTCTCCCTCCCGCACCACCGCATAGCGAAAGGCATAGCGGCCCGGCACATAGGGGACGAGGACGGTGCGCGCCTCGATGACGCCGTAGCCGTCCACGATGCGCGGCGTGATATGCACATCTTCCAGGCGCGCCTGGTTTACGCCGCGCAGATACAGCGCGTCCGCGCCCAGGGCAACCCGCGGCGGCACGCCCTCCGGGGGCTGGGGAGAAAAAGAAAGGGAAAGGTCGCAGGGGGTTTTGCGCAGCGCCTGCGCGGTGATTTCCGTTTCCCAGTCGCCGGGCGAAAACGCGCCCGCCGTTTCGCCGTTGACGCAGATTTCCCCCCGTCCGCGCACACCCCGCGCGCACAAAAACACGCGCTCTGCATCCAGCGCCTCGGGATGACATATGCCCTGCAGCGTCCATGCCCGGAGCGAAGCCCATTCGCTCGTTCGGCTGTTCAGCCCGCGCCCGGGGTCCGGAGCGAGGCCGGCGGCCTCCAGCGCGTCAAAAAGCCGGCTTGGAAGCGTGACGGGCAGGGTATGACCGGCGCCTATCCAGCGGCTGTCATGAAGGGGTTGGGGCAAGGAAAGGCCTCCTTTTGTATATGCGGCAAAAAAACCGGATAGGCCCCTCTCTTCCGGGAGGGAGGGGCCTATGCGTCGTCCGCAGCCCGGGGCCGTTTGCTGCCGGCAGGCCGGGACGGGAAAAAAGGGTCACTCGTCGCGTTTGGCGTCAGCGTCGTGGTAGCGGTCGGTCCGCCGGCGGCGGCGCGGTTCCGCGGGGGCGTTGTCCGGCTGCACCGGGGGCGGCGCCACCGGCATGCGCGGACGCTGATACGCCGAGGTATCGGTCGTCTCCTTGGGCTTTGCCGTATCGGCCGTCTCGGAGGCCTTGGGCGCTGCGGGCGGCTGCGGCGCCGTGCCGGGCCGCGCGCTCTGCATCTGCCGGAGATAGGGGTTATTCGGGTCCTGCGGCCGCGCAGACGGCGTGGATGCACCCGGCGCGGCGTTCTGCGCGCCCAGGGGTTTCCCGTCCACGGAAGCGCGCGGCATACCGGACGCGCCGTCCCGTGCGGGCGTTTGAGGCCGCGCATAGGGATTGGGCTGGCGGGAATCCCGCCTTTGCTGCTGGGCGGCGGCGCCGGGCGGCGTAACGGGCGGCGCCGGCCTGCGCACGGCGGGACGTTCGCCGCTCTGGCCCGTGCGCTGGGCCTGTTCGCTCAGCCGTTTGGCGCGCTGCTCGGCCTGCTGGCGGCGGGACTTGTTATAGACGGAATACCCGTACATGCCTCCCGCGCCCAACACCAGCAACAGGCCCAGCGCCACCCACAGGCCGGTCAGCGAGGGGCCGGAGGTTTCTTCCACCGGGAAGCCCGTCGGAGCCGTGGTGGGCCCGAAGGAGGCGTCCGGGTCGCTGGGGCTGATGGTGACAAAGCCGCCCACGCCGCCGCTGGGGCTGGCGGAGGGACTGGGCGAGGAGGAAGCCTGCGCCGAAGCCGAAGGCGATGCGGACGGCGAAGGCGACGGGCTGGCGGACGACATCGGCGGCAGGGTAACGAAGGTAATGCCGCTGGTGGCGTTGGGCCTTGCGGTGGCCCAGATGGAGGACGAAATCCCGCTGGTATTGGCGGTGGACGTCGGCGTAATGATGGAGCCGGACTGCGTATAGGAGCTGTTGGTCCGCACAAGCTGGTATTCGCGGATGGTCAGCAGGGAGAGCATGTCTCCGCGCAGGTAGCCGATCACGCCGCCGCTCTCGCACTGATACCAGGTATACCCTTCGGCGGATACTTCGTTGAGGACGCGCACCAGGGTGCCCTGTTTCAGCTGGCTGTGACGGCCGCCGCTCATGGAAGGCGATTTGCGGAAGTTGACGTTGTTGCTGGTCAAAAGCGCGTATCCGCTGAAATCGCCGGTGTTGTAGTTCGGCGCGGAGGGAGACGGCGTTTGCGGCGTGGACTGCTGGAAGTATTCATTCAGTTCCTGCTGGGTCATGGCGCGCAGGTAATCGGCCAGGATATAGCCCCATTCGCCCGTCTTGTCCGTGACTACATGGTTAAAGGAAATGCCGTTCTGGGTGATCTGCGTGTCGACGTACACCACGTCGCCATTGTTCAGGTAGGATTTGACGGGCGCGCCGACGTCATTCCACAGCAGCAGCGGCGCAAACTGCGTATTGGTAACCACCATGTAACCGCGCACGGGCTGCGTGGTGGGACTGGACGTGGGCTGCGCCGTCGCCGTCTGCGTCGGCTGCGGGGGCTGCGTGGCCTGCTGCTCCCTGAGGTAGGCTTCTTCCTGCTCGGCGGTCATAATCTGCAGCGAAGAGGAAGCAATCCAGCCGGACAGGGTGGTGGCGCCGGAGGTATAGGTGGCGTAGTGCCAGATGTTTCCGTTCCCGTCGCGCTCGGAGCCGTCCAGCTTGACGACGTTGTTGGCGTTGACCGTGCCGGTGGCTGCGGACGTCGCGCTGGGCGAACGGCGCATGGACACATTGTTGCCCAGGACATAGGCATGGCCCGTCGCCTGCGGCACCGGATCTTCCTGCGGATTGGCAATCTCTTCGGCCTCGGCCTGGCTCAGGAAGGTCATGTTGTCTACCATGACATAGCCGGACGCGCCGTTTTGCTGTGTGACGTACACAAGCAGGCGGCCGTTGGGGTCGTAGAGCTTGTTGGCGTTGGGCTGGTACTGCACCACCGCATGCGCGGACAGCGTGCCGGCCTGGGTGAGGTTGGCGTTATAGAGCGTAGCGCCGCCGGCGTTGATTTCGGCATAGCCGTAGGTGTTCGACACGGCGGGCATCTCCTGCTTGGGAGGCTCCGTGGGAGATGTTGTGGGGGCCTCCGTGGGAGACGCTGTGGGCGCTTCCGTGGGCGGCTGTGTCGGCGGCTGCGTGGGGTCGGGAAGCAGCGACTCGAGGTACTCGTCGCGCTCCGCATTGGTCAAAAACTGCAGGCTGCCGACAGGCAGATAATAGGATACCTGGTTTTCGGGCTGAACGAGCATGCGCACCAGCAGCGTATTGCCGCTGTACAGGGACTCGCCCGTGTAGCACAGCGTGACGCCCGCCTCCAGCGTCTGGCCGGTCAGCTGGCCGTTGGCGTTATAGATGGGCGCGCCGTTCTGACCGGTGCGCGCGTATTCGTTTTCATGCTCGGGCATTTGCTCCTTCTGGGCCTCTTCCCACTGCGTCACTTCCTGCTGGGTCATAAAGTGGGAGATGTCCGAAAGGGTGACGTAGCCGGACGCGCCGTCCGGATAGACGGAGACGCCGAGGACGAGCGTGTTGCCGATGTGGAAGGACTCGCCGGTCAGGCGCAGGACCTCCTCGCCGGAGAAATAGGAGCCGGACTCGGAGCCGTCCGCGGAGCGCAGGGGAGCGCCGCCGTTGGGGCGGAGGAAATCGGTCTCATGTTCGGGCATTTGCTCCTTCTGGGCCTCTTCCCACTGCGTCACTTCCTGCTGGGTCA
>NHCFR05603__coassemble_318_pt1 | contig 44620 bp, 41 predicted proteins | sample NHCFR05603__metabat2_high_PE_044 | metagenome-assembled genome bin NHCFR05603
GAAACGTGTCCTGGCGGAAAAGGCCGGCAGCGCCGGCCTTTTTCGACAAGCTGAGCGGGCCGCAGACCCGCTTTTCTGTTGCCTTCCGAAGCGCGGCTGCCGCGCTCCGGGGTCCGGGTCCCCGCTACTTCATCCAATGGCTCATGCTCCGTCCCAGGTCGCTCGCGCCCTTTTCGATGGCCTTGCGCACCTGCTTGCCCTGGGGCATCATCATCAGGCCCGCGCCAACCGCCAGGCCCAGCGCGCTGCCCGCCACCAGGCCCGCTACCGTCGTCGCCTTCATCCGTTTTCCCCTCCTTTGCGCATTTTGCGTCCGCGCGCTGTTGCGTCCGCTTCCGCAGGGCTAGTTTTCCCCGCAAAGGTCGGGTCATGCTGTGTTTATTTTCCGGAAAATTTCCAGCAAAAATTACTGGCGCAGCCTTTGCACCACGGCGCAAAACGCTTCCGGCTCCGGCGCTTCAAAGCGCAGCGCCTCGCCGGTTATGGGATGCGTCAGGGCAATCCGAAAGGCGTGCAGCATCAGCCGGGGCGCGGTCAGGCGCGGCTTTTTGCCGCCGTACAGGACGTCGCCCAGCAGCGGATGGCCGATATGCGCCATGTGCACGCGGATTTGGTGCGTTCGCCCGGTAATCAGGCGCACTTCCAGCAGCGTCGCGCCGCGAAGCGGCTCCAGCACGCGGTATTCCGTCCGCGCGTACCGGCCGTCCGCCACGACCGCCATGCGCTTGCGGTCCGTGGGATGGCGTCCGACCGGCGCTTCCACGACGCCTTCATCGTCCCGAAACCCGCCGAGCGCCACGGCATGATACGTTTTGTGAATATCGCGCGCCTGCAGCATCCGGCTCAGCGCCAGATGCGTGTCATCGTCCTTGGCGACCAGCAGAAGGCCGCTGGTGTCTTTATCCAGCCGGTGCACGATGCCGGGGCGCAGCGTTCCGCCGATGCCCGAAAGATCCTGCAGATGGTACAAAAGCGCGTTGACCAGCGTCCCCTGCTCGTTGCCCGCCGCGGGATGCACGACCATGCCGCAGGGCTTATTGACAACGGCCAGATGGCTGTCCTCCCAGACAATTTCCAGCGGCAGCGCTTCCGGCTGCGCCGACATGGCGGCCGGCGGGGGAACGTCGACGCAAATCCGGCTCTGCGGGTCCACCGGGAAGGCGGGCTTGGTCTGCACGCAGCCGTCCACGCACGCCCGGCCCTGGCGTATCAGCAGGCCGGCGCGCGAGCGGGTCAGCCCCGCTTCCCGCGCCAGCCGCACGTCAAACCGTTCCGCCTGCCCGCGCATCCTTCCCGCCTCCCTTGACGCCCGTCTCCCCGCCGCGCAGCAATATCCAGCCCGCCAGCAGCGCAAACGCGACGCATACGCAGCAGTCGGCAATGTTGAACACGGGGAAGGAAAACAGATCGATTTCCAGAAAATCCACCACCGCCCCATGGAAAAGACGGTCTGCAAAATTGCCCGCCGCCCCGCCCAGCAGCAGCCAAAGCGCGCCGCGCGCAAAAGCGGGCAGCGAACGGCCCCGCGTCAGGAGCCAGCAAAGCACGCCGGCGAGCGCCGCGCCGGTCAGCACCAGCAAAAGGGCCTGCTGCCCCTGCAGAATGCCGAACGCCGCGCCCGTGTTTTCCACATAGCGAAATTGCAGCACGCCCGGCCAGACCGCCATGGGGCCCTGTCCCCGCAGCGCCTCCTGCGCCCAGAGCTTTGTGAGGCGATCGGCCAAAAAGGCTGCCGGCGCGAGCCAGCCCGTCCTGCGGCCCTTCACCGGCAGCACATCCTTTCTTTCCCACGGCGGCCGCGTTGACGGCAGCGCCGTACCGCGCCTAATAGAGGTTGCGCTGCACCATGCGCACAACCTCGGCAAAGAACTTGCCAATGCCCGGCAGATTCTCCAGCGCCAGCCAGCGCACCAGCACCACCACCAAAGCGCCCAGCAGGCTGAACCCCACGGCAAAGCCCAGCCCGCGCATCATGCCGGCCAGAAAGTTGGTCGCCAGCAGACGGCGGCGATCCTGCAGGTACTGGACATACTCCGCCAGGCTGTCGCGCTCCTTTTTCTCCGCCAGACTTTCCGCCCATCGCTTCATGGCACACAGGATGCCCGCGAACGGGCGGTTTTATCAAAACGCTTACTTAAACAGCTCGCTTTCGGCATTGAGCACATGCTGCTGGTCTTCTACCAGGCGGCGGAAGCGGGCGCGATAATCGCTGGCCGCGCTGCGCAGGGTATCCAGACCGTCCTGCAGGCGCTTGGACTCCGCCTTGGCTTCCGCGACCAGGCGGTCCGCCTTGGCCTTGGCGTCGGCCACAATCAGGTCCGCCTGCTTGCGCGCGTCGCTCATCGTCTCGTCGCACACCCGCTGCGCGTTGGCGAGCATTTTCTGCACGCTCTCGCTGTTGTCCGCGGGCGCGGGCGCAGGCGCAGGCGCGCTCTGGCGCATCGCCGCGGCGCGCAGGGACTGAATCTCGCGTTGCATTTCTTCGAATTCGTCCGCGATTTCGTCCAGGAACACATCGACTTCTTCAGGATCATAGCCGTGCGCCTTGGTCTTGAATTCCTTGGTCTCAATCATCTGGATGGTAACTGCCATACTTCTCGTCCTCCCGTCAATATGTCCTGAACATATAACGAATCAAAATCGAAGCAGCATCACGCCGACCCGATCTTTTTTTGTTTTGCCGCCGATTTCGGCGATTTTCGCGCGTCCCAGCCCCCGCACGGAGAGCACCGCGCCTTCATGAAGATGACGGTCCGGCCGCAGCTCCGGCAGATAATCCACCTGCACGCGGCCGCTGGCGACCAGTTCCGCCGCCTTGCCGCGGGACAGGTCCCATGCCGCGCCCAGCACCGCGTCCAGCCGCAGGGAAGCGACCGTGCGCCGCCTGGCCTCGCCCGCGGCCGCCGCGGGCGGCGCAAGCGCTTCTTCGCAGACCCGGGCGCTGACGGCCGTGCCGCCCACGCGCGTCAGGTTCTCAGCCAGGTAGGCGGCCACGCGCTCCAGCACATACGCGCGCGCTTCGCCCTCGCCGGGGAAAATATCGCCCAGCACCGAACGGTCTACGCCCAGCGCCAAGAGCGAACCCAGCAGGTCCCGGTGACCGGGCGACCCCTGGCGCGCGTTCCACGCAATCTGCAGGGCGGCGATGGGCCATGTGGGCGTCCAGTCCGCGTCCGCAAAGGCGGCCACGCGGCGTTCCGCGTCCGGCGTGCCGCCCTCCAGAAACAGGGCGACGCCGGCCCGGCGGGCGCACAGCTCCGCCTGCGCCTGCTCGGCGGGGGAAAGAAACCCGGCAAGCTGCGGACGGCCGGTGCCGGATGCGCGCCGGGCCAGCTCCTCCAGGCGCTTCTGACAGGCCGGGTCCGCGCGCATCAGAAGGCGAGCCAGCGGTATAGCTGCCAAATCAGCTGCGAGAGCAGGTTCAGCAGCAGGAAAATGACCAGCGGCGAAAGGTCCAGCGCCGCATGGGGGAACAGCCGGAAAAACACGCGCCGCACGGGCGTCAGCAACGGGTCGACCAGACGTCCCAGAAAGCGCATAATCTTATGGTACGGAGGCAACAGCCAGCTGAGGATACAGTAGGCCAGCAGCACATAGCTGATAATCTGCAGAAAATACTGGATACCCCGAAACACATTGTAAAGCGCCATATCTCTGTCCTTTCCGGCCTAGCGGCGGCCGCCATAGGTGCCGTCGCGGCGGACGTTGAGGTTTTCCGCCTCGCTGCGGACGATTTCCACCCCCGTGGGAGCGACCAGATAGTTCCGGTGCGAAATGCGCTCTACCGTGCCGCGCAGCGCGAACGCGGCCCCGCTGACCATGTCCAGCACTCGCTGCACCTGCCCGTCGTCCAGCTCTTCAAAGTTGAGAATGACGTTGACGCCGGTCAGCAGGTAGTTGATAATCTGGGAGCTGTCGTCCTTGCGGCGCACGCAGAAGATAATCGTGCTGCTGCGCCCGCCGCCGGCAAGCGGCGGTTCCACCTCCTCGACGTCCTCCCGCTCGGGCATGGGGATCACGTTATCCGGCGCATAGCGCGGCTGCGAAGGCGCCTGATGAATGCGCCAACCCTGGCGGGCGGATTCCCTGCCCCCGCGCTGCGGCTTGGGCCTGGCGCCGCTGGACGTATAGGAACCGTTCATGCCCATGGTGGTATAGACCGGCTGCTCGGGCTGGTCATATTCCGGGGGTTCCTGCTGTATGTATTCGCCCTCCTGCTCATCGTAGCCGGTATCGTCCTCCGAATACAGGCCGATGATTCGGCCGATTTTCTGCAATACATCCGCAAACGCCATGGCTGGTCCTCCTTGATTTGGGTGCGCTATGCCCCGGGCGCCGCGCTCCGGGGGCCGAAAATGGCCGAGCCGACGCGCACCACGGTCGCGCCTTCCTGCGCGGCAATGCGCCAGTCGCCCGACATGCCCATGGAAAGCTCTTCCATCCGCACGCCTTCAATCGCCGCGTCGCGCAGCCGTTCGTACAGCCCGCGCATGGCCTGAAAGAGGGGACGGAGCGCCTCGGGATGGTCCGTGGCCGGCATCACCGCCATCAGTCCACGGACGGACAGGCCCGGCAGGCGCGCGCAGGTCCGGGCGAACGCCTCGACTTCCTCCGGGGACACGCCCGCTTTCTGCGCCTCGCCGCCTATGTTGACCTCCAGCAGCACCGGCATGCATATGCCGGCGCTCTGCGCGCGCCGGTCCAGCGCCTGTGCGAGCTCAGGCCGGTCCAGGGACTGAACAAAGCACGCTCTGCCTATTATATATTTAATCTTGTTGGTTTGCAACCTCCCGATGAGATGAATTGAAAAATCCGACCCCAGCGCGGGATATTTCTCCAGGATTTCCTGCACGCGGTTCTCGCCGATTTCCGTAATGCCCGCGCAGAGCAACGGCCGGATGCGTTCGACCGGCTGCGTTTTCGTCACCGGCAAAAGGCGCGGCGGCCGGGCCGGGTCGCGCGCGAGGGCGGCGAGCTCGGCGCGCAGGGCGCACGTGCGCTCCACAATGGCCCGCTGGTCCGCGTTCAGGGTCTGCCACAGCTGTTTCTCCATATCAAAACACCCGAATTTTCTGCTTTTCCATCAGCGCCCCGGCCTGGAGCGGCTGAATGACGGCGTAGCTGTTGTCCTGCATGATGACGGTGACCGGCACGAAGCGCCCGCCGTCGTCGGTCAGCACGATGCCCATCTGCCCGTTCTGCTGGCGCAGCGCGTTGAGAGGCACCTTCAGCCCGGACACGTACAGTTCGCCCACTTGCGCGTTGGCGGTGCGGACGTTGAGCACCACGCGCACGTCGGAGGAGACGGACATGCGAACGAGCAGCTCGCCGCCGGAGCGCGCGAAGCTGGTGACCGTCGCGTCCACCACCTGGTCGTCGAAGCCTTCCAGCTCTACCTTGTAGCTCTGTCCCACCACCGGGTTCCAGTTCTTGTCCTCGCTGAGCAGCAGCAGATACCATCCGCCCGCGCGCACCTTGCGAAAGACGGGCGTGCGGCCGCGCTGCGCGGAGGTCTGCTCCGGCGCGACGCCGTTGAGCACGTCGCGCGTCTGCTGGGCCGTGATTTCGTCAAAGCCGTCCACGGTCAGCGTGTTTTCGTACCCGTCGGTGTAGAAGCTGACAATGCAGTCTTCGTCCGCCAGGTAGGTAATGGTCCAGCTGGCGATTTTTTTCAGCAGGCTGGACTCGGTATCGTAGAGGCTTTGCAGGTTGGTGTCGCTCATGTGCCGGCTTTTCAGGTACGACTGGCGGCTGGTCAGCGCGGACTGTATCTGCCGCTCCAGGTTCAGCAGGTTGCCGTCCGTCCGTCCCTGCGCCAAAGAGCGCACCTCGGCGGCATATTCGGCAATCTGGGCGTCCATCCGGTCGAGCTGCTGGTCGTTGTAGGAGGCGTTGAGCGTCTTGTGCAGCTGTTTGATTTCCGAACGGGTGTTGAGGAGCTTGTTCATGTCCGTCTGGCTGTAGCCGGAGGAATACACCTCGGCGATTTTGCTGCCGCGGTAGACCATTTCGCCTTCGTCCGCGTAATACACGACGCTGGTCAGCCCTTCCACGTCCGTGAGGGTTTCGTCGCGCACGATGACGGCGCGGGCGGTATACTGGTTGCCCATGTTGCCCGACTCGATGACCGCGGTGCGGCGAACCAGGCTGTCCACGGCCAGGTATCCGCCGTAGCCGACCACGCACACCGCGACAAACAACAGCACATAAAATCGAAAGGCGACGCGCCTTTTCTTCCTTTTTCTCATGCTTCCTCCTGTCCTTCAGGGTCAGACGGCATGCTGCGCCCGCAGCACCGCCAGCGCCCGCCGTTCCAGGCGGGATACCTGCATCTGCGACACGCCCAGCGCTGCCGCCACGTCCCGCTGGCTCCGCTGGTGCAAAAAGCGTTCCTCCAGCACGAAGCGCATCGGCCCTTCCAGCATGTCCAGCAGCCGCTTTGCCGCGTCGGCATCCTCAATGCGGCCGAACGCCTCCTCCTCGCGGCCCAACAGGTGTTCCAGCGTTCCGCCTTCCTCGCCCAGCGCCGCGTCCAGGGACAGGGCCTGCGTGGTGCGCTGCATCTCCAGCGCGTCGAGGATATCGTCCTGGCGTACCTGCAGGGCGTCGGCCAGCTCCTGCATGGTCGGCTCCTGGCGCTGCTCGCGCAGGAAGGACTCCCGCGTCCGGGCAATGCGCGCGTACAGCTCCGCGCCGCGCCGCGGGATGCGCACGGCCCGCCCGCGGTCGCGCAGATAATTGCGCACCTCGCCGGCCAGGGTAGGCATGGCGAACGTCGTAAACGCCAATCCCTTGGCGCAGTCAAAGCGATCGATGGCCTTGATGAGCGCCAGGGACGCCACCTGCGTGAGGTCTTCCAGCTCCACGCCGCGCCCGGCAAAGCGCCGCGCGACCGCCTGCGCAAGATACAGATACGCTTCGACGACCGCATTGCGCAGCGCAGGGGTGGGGTGCTGGCAATACGCCTGCAGGAGCGCCTGCTTGTCCGTCATGGCGCCCTCCTCACAACGGCGCGACGTGAGCCGTCAGCTCGATTTCCCGCACGCCGTCCCCGTCATGCGCGATGCGCACCCGGCTGACCAGCGAGGACAGAATGCCGCGCGCCAGCTCCACATCGTAGAGCGGACGGCCGGTTTTCTCCCCGCGCTCGGCGGTAAAGACCACGCAAAGCCTGCCTTCGCCGGTGCTGGCGCGCAGGGTCAGCGTCCGGGCGGCAAACGGCTGATGCATCAGGCAGTAGCACGCCTCGTCGCAGGCCGTGCGGATATCCTCCAGCGTCTCGCAGTCCGCGCCGCAGCGGGCGCACAGGCCTGCCAGCGCCATGCGGGCCACCAGCAGCATATCCTGCCGGGCGGGAATTGTCAGGCAGATTTCGTCCGTCATAGCGCCTCCAGCATCCGTAGGTTTCATTCCCCATTATACCATTGAATCCGCCCGTTGGGAAGGGCATCCTCGCGAATCGCGGCGGGCCGGAAAAGTCGGGCGCAGCGGGCCGTTGGCGGGTATTTGCCATCGGATGATAAACATGGTATACTGTCTGTACTCAAAAGGGAGGGGTTTCGCATGGTGGTCAAGCTCAAGCTCCTGGGCATGGGGCTGGTGCTTCTGGCCGCCGCGGTGCTGGCCTTCTTGCGCGGCCTGCCGTGGCATTACCTGGCCTGCGCGGCGCTGGGGTTGTCCTGGGTGGGCGACGCGATGCTGGCGCACTATCCGCCCGTGGCAAAGGGCGTGCCCGATCCGTTCCTGGCGGGCATGGCGTCCTTTTCGCTGGCGCAGGTTGCCTACATTTCCGCCCTGTGGATGAGCCTGGTCGCCATGCCGCAGCGGCACATGCAGACGCCCGGCACGGTGCTCGGCCTGCACGTTATCGGCGGGGCGCTGCCGGTATATCTGCTGGCGGCGACGCTGTTTTGGGTGCTTTTCCTGCTGCGCGCGCGGCAGCCGGCGGCGGTCAAGGGCGCGGCGCTGGTCTATGCACTGCTGGTGTCCGCCATGGCCGCGTTCGCCCTGTCGGCGGCGTTTACCGGCGTCTGGTTCGTCTGGCAGCTTCCGCTGGGCGGCCTGCTGTTTCTGGTGTCCGACGGGCTGATTGCGGCGCATGTATTTCGCGGCGTCGTCGCGGACGAAAGGCGCTATGACGCAATGGTCTGGGCGACCTACGCGCCCGCGCAGCTGCTGATGCTGTGGGGCATCTGGCGCCTATACTAACCATACGGGGGGAAAAGGGGATGTACCGCTTTATCAAGCGCGCGCTGGATATCCTGCTTTCCATGGTGGGGCTGGCAGCGTTGTGTCCGCTGCTGCTGCTCCTGATGCTGCTGATTCGCCTGGATTCGCCCGGTTCGCCCCTGTTCCGCCAGCAGCGCGTGGGACGGGACGGCAGGCTGTTTGAAATCTACAAGCTGCGCACCATGAACACCAACGCGCCGCGCGACGTGGCTACGGCGGAGCTGTGCGATGCGGACGCGCACATCACGCGCCTGGGACGCATCCTGCGCAAGACGAGCCTGGACGAGCTGCCGCAGCTTTTGAACGTGCTCTTCGGCCAGATGAGCCTCATCGGCCCGCGCCCGCTGGTGCCGGGCGAAAAGGGCATTCACGAGGCGCGGATGGCGCTGGGCGCGTATACGGTGCGGCCCGGCATCACCGGCTGGGCGCAGGTGAACGGGCGGGACTGCCTGGACCCGCAGACAAAGGCCGAGCTGGACGCCTACTACGCGCACCACGTCAGCTTCTGGCTGGATATGAAAATCATCGTCTTTTCCTGCATCTGCGTGCTGACGGCGCGCGGCGTCCGCGAAGGCGCGACCGAGTTTGACGAGGAAATTGACGAGCGAAAGGACCGGGCGCGCGAGAAGAGCGTGTCCTGAACATACGATGCGAGCGCTTACCGTCATCAATCAGCAGTATCCGCCCGAGGTGGCTTCCACGGGCCAGATATTCTGCGCCATTTCCGAATACATGGCCGCGCACGGCTGGGATGTGACCGTGGCGACGGGAACCCCCTATTATCCCGGCATGCAGAAAAAGGCGCCCCGCCGGGAGGAGATGGGCGGCGTGCATGTGCGCCGGCTGTGGAACACCACCTTTTCCAAGCGGTCCTTCCTGGGCAAGCTGCTCAACCTGCTGACCTTTGAAATGAGCCTGCTGGTCCATTGCGTCCTGCGGATAGGAAAGGACCAGACCGTCCTGGTCGCCACCGCGCCGCCGATGGCGGTGCTGTGCACGGCCATCGGCCGCTTTTTCCGGCGGTATCGCGTGGTGATGACCGTGCAGGACCTCTACCCGGACGTATTGGCCGCAAGCGGCATGAGCCGCCCGGATTCCCTGTCCTACCGCATGCTCTACGGCCTGATGCGCCGCGCCATGCGGTCCTGCCGGCGCGTGGCGACCATCAGCACCGACATGCAGCGCCATTTGCAGCAGGACTACGGCCTGGAAGGCGTTGCGCTCATCCCCAACCTTTTCCCGCAGATCATTGTCCCGCGCGACAGCGCCGACTGCAAACAGGGCCGGGGCTGGCAGGAGAAGCTGGTCGTGCAGTACAGCGGCAACTTCGGCGTCGCCCACGAATATGAGACCCTCCTGGGCGCGGCGCGGCTTTTGCGCCGGGAGCCGGACATCCTCTTTCAAATCGCCGGCGCCGGGAGCAACTATGACAAATTCCGGGACGCCTGCCGCGCGCAGGGGCTGGAAAACGTGGTGTTCGAGGGATATGCGCCCATGAATCGCCTGGAAAGCCATCTGGGCACGGCCGACGTTTCGGTCGTGGTGCTTTCCAAGGCGTTTCGCGACGTGCTGCTGCCCAGCAAGTATTACGGCATTCTGGCGTCGGGGCGCGGCGTGCTGCTGATTTCCGGCTGCGTCAGCGATATTACGCGCGATATCCGGCGCGAGGGCGTGGGGCTGTGTTTCGACCATGGACAAAGCGAGGAGCTGGCCGGGGCGCTGCGCGCGCTGCGCGACGACCCGGCGCAGGTGAAGGAGATGGGCCGCCGCGCCAGGGCGCTGTATGAGGCGCGCTATGGAAGGCAGGCCATCCTGGAGGCATACGACGCGCTGCTGAAACAGGCGTAGCATATCGGCCGGCAGGCCGCATCACACGGCCGGGACGGGGCGCAAAGCCCCATGAAACGGCGGGAGGCAGGGTATGGACGACATTCGTTCGATGTTTCTCCGGCAGAGCCTGTGGGACTGCCAGAGCGTATTCGCCCAGTCGCTGGCGCACACGGACGCGCCGGCCTGGGATTATCTGGTCATCACCGCGGCCAACGAAACGCAGGCGGCGGCGTACCGCGCGCAGGTAAACGCGCGCCTGTCGGCGGGGCAGCTGCCGCGCCAGACGCGCTATCTGGTCATCCCGGACCCGGACGGCAGGCGGGTGGGCAGCGGCGGCGCGACGCTCAACGTCATGCGCGAGCTGGACCGCGCCGAGGGCGGAACGGGAGCGTTTGCGCAAAAGCGCGTGCTGGTGCTGCACTCCGGCGGAGACGGCCAGCGGGCGCCGCAGTATTCGGCCTGCGGCAAGCTCTTTTCGCGCGTGCCGCGCGCGCTGCCGGACGGCCGCGCGTCCACGCTGTTCGACGAATTTTGCATTTCCCTCTCCGGCATGCCCAACCGCGTGGGAAGCGGCATGCTGGTTCTCAGCGGCGACGTGCTGCTGCTGTTTAACGCCCTGCAGATTGACCTGGAAAACCGCGGAGCGGCGTGCCTTTCCTTCAAAGCGCCCGTGGAGACGGGCAGCCACCATGGCGTGTTTCTCCCCGGAGAAGGCGGCGTCGTGCGGCGCTTCCTGCACAAGCAGCCGGTCGAGACCCTGCGCAGGCTGGGCGCGGTGAACGAGCAGGGGATGGTGGATATCGATACCGGCGCGGTCTGGCTGGACGAGGAGCGCGTGCGCGCGCTGTACGGCCTTATCCCGGACGAGGCGTCCTTTGCCCGCTTTGTCAACGAAGAGGTGCGCCTGAGCTTCTACGGGGACTTCATCTATCCCATGGCGGAGGCTTCCACCCTGGAAGAATATCTCCGGCAGGCGCCGGAAAACGCCTTCTCGCCCGCGCTGGACGCGTGCCGCCGTGCGATATGGCAGGCGCTGGGCGGCACGACGCTGGCCCTGCTGCGCCTGGCGCCGGCCGAGTTTATCCACTTTGGGACCACCCGCCAATGGCGCGCGCTGCTGCTGGAGGGCGAGGAGCGCTTCGGCTGCCTGGGCTGGCGGCGCTCGGTGGTCAGCGCGGGCGCGGGGAAGGAGATTGCGGCTATCAACAGCCTGCTGCAGCCCGGCGCGCAGGTCGGCGAGGGCAGCGCGGTGGAGGACAGCATCGTGCGCGCGGGCGCGCGCGTGGGACGCGGCTGCGTGGTGTCCAACGCGGACCTGGAGGAGACGCTGCCCGACGGAGCGGTGCTGCATGTGCTGCCCGTGGACGGCGGAACGGCCTTCTGCGCGCGGCTGTACGGCGTGGAGGACAACCCGAAGGAAGCAAAATGGTTCGGCAGGCCCATTGATCAGCCGCTGTGGACGGCGCCGATTCATCCGGTCTGCGCCACGGCGCGCGGGGCGGTGCGCGCGGCGCTGTGCGGCGAACCGGCCGAACGGCGCATGAGCCTGAAGGAGAGCTTCGGCCGGGCGAGCCTGGAAGACCTGCTGGCCTGGCAGCGGCGCGTGGCCCTGCTGGTACGGCAGCGGCGCGTGCAGGCGGACCTGGAAGCCGGACGCCCCGTGACGGAGGTGCTCGCGCTGCTGCACGAGGGCGGAAGCAGGCTGGAAGCCCTCCTGCGCGAGCGGGCGGAAACGGCGCCGTTCCCGCTGAATCATCGGCTGTACTATGCCCTGGCACAGGCCCGGCGCGCGCGGGGGGAGGAGGGCGCGGACGCGCTGGAGGACGGATGCTGGCGCGCGGTCAACGACCATCTGCTGGCCGCGGCGCGCGCGGAAACGGCCGTTTTGCCGCCGGCGCGCATTGTCTGCGACCGGGCCGAGTGCGCGCTGCCCGTGCGCGTCAACTGGGGCGGCGGCTGGTCGGATACGCCCCCGTATTGCCTGGAATTTGGCGGCGCGGTGCTCAACGCGGCGGTGCTGCTGGACGGAAGGAATCCCGTGCGCGCCTGGGCGGAGCGGCTGGAGGAGCCGGTGGTGCGCATTGAAAGCCTGGATTTGGGCGTCCGGCGGGATTATACAAGGCTGGAAGAGCTGGCCACGGGCAATCCGCACGATGCGCATGCGCTGTGCAAGGCCGCGCTGGCGGTCTGCGGCGTGACCGGCGAGGAAGGGCCGACGACGCTTGCCGAACGCCTCCGGCGCATCGGCGGAGGCATCTGCCTGCGCACGGCGGTGGAAAACGTGCCCAAGGGCTCGGGACTGGGCACCAGCAGCATCCTGTGCGCGGCAGTGGTTCGGGCGCTGTCGCGGCTGCTGGGCCAGCCGGAGGACGACGCGCGCGTGGCGTCTCTGGCGCTGTGTATGGAGCAGCTGATGAACACCGGCGGCGGCTGGCAGGACCAGGCGGGCGGACTTTTGCCCGGCATCAAACTCATTTCCACCCATCCGGGCACGCCGCAGCGGCTGGCATGGCGCTCCATCGCCGTGCCGGACGCGGCCTTCGCGGCGCTGCAGCGCCGGCACGCGCTGGTGTTTACCGGGCAGCGGCGCATGGCGCGCAACATCCTGCGGGAAATCATGGGCAAGGCGGTGGCGCGCGACCAGGATACGCTCCGGGTGCTCTCGGCCATCCAGCGGCTGGCCGTGCTGATGGCCTTTGAGCTGGAAACGGGGGATCTGGACTCGTTCGGCCGCCTGCTGTGGGAGCACTGGGCGCTTTCCAAGCGGCTGGACCCGGGCTCGTCCAACACCTGCATCGACCACATGATTGCGGTCTGCACGGACCTGATAGACGGCGTGATGATTTGCGGCGCGGGCGGCGGCGGATTCCTGAGCATGCTGCTCAAGGACGGCGTCACGCGCGCGGACTTGCGCGACCGCCTGGCCGGCGTGTTCCAGGAAAGCGGCGTGCGCGTGTGGAACGCGGAATTGGCAAGATAAAGCCTGGATAAGCTAACGGCATCTTCTCCAAAGGGAGGTGCCGTTTGTTTGTACAGCGAGGAGGAGGAGCTGCGCCAGGCGCGCCGGTCGCGCCGCCTGCTGGCGGTGGGCATTGCGCTGCTGGTGATTGGCGTTGCGCTGCTGTGGCTAGAGGGGCGCGGCGCGCACACTGCCGGCCGGGAATCCGCGCTGGTCGCGGCGGATTGCAAGCTGCTCCAGCGCATCGAATATGCCCGCTGCGGCCATACGGTGCTCCGCCGGATGGACGCGCCGGCGGGCTGGGCGGGCATGACGCACGAGGGCGTGCTGCAGGCGCTGTCGGAGCAGGAAGAGGGATGGCGCATGACGCGCTATAGCGCCGACACCATCGAAATGACCTGCGTGCCGGACCTGTTCTGCCCGCAGCACGCGGTGCTGATGCTCGATGCGGACGGCACGCCGGGCATCTGGCGCAACCGATGGGGCTTTGCCATGGAATGGGAAAAGGCGGTGGACCTTGCGCCCGCGGACGAAGCGGAGCGCGCGCTGCTGGCCGAGGGCGTGGCCTTTGACAGCCGCGAGGCGCTGGAGGCGTGGATTCGGGCGCGCTCCGGCGCGTGAGGGCCCGGGCGAGACGATGCCGCGAAAGAAACGCCCGCCACCCGCACATGTCGCGGGTTCCCGATGAAACAGAAGCGGCGGGGCGGCAAAGCGGAAGACCCCAAGGGCCGGGCGCGGCTGCGCCTCCGGCCGGGCGCGGGCCCTAGTCGCGGGCGCAGCGCAGCGAAAACCAGAACCGCGCGCCGCCGCCGGGGCGGTTTTCCACGCCGATTTCCTCGCCCAGGCGCACTATCACCTCGTGGGCAATCGCAAGGCCCAGCCCCGTGCCGCCGCTTCTGTGCGCCTTGTCCGCCTTGTAAAAGCGGTCGAACACATGCGGGAGGTCCTCCGGCGCGATGCCGGGGCCGTTGTCCTCCACGCTGACGATGAATCTCTGCTCCTGGCGGCTTACGGACAGCACAATGGTGCTGCCCGGGGGGGTGTAGCTGAAGGCGTTGTCCAGCAGAACAACCAATACCTGTTCCATCCGGTCCGGATTGCCCTGCACGCGCAGCGGATCGCCGTCGGGCAGGTCCAGGCGCAGGATATGGCCGGTTTTTTCCGCCTTGGCGGCGTAGATGGACGCGGTTTCCCGAATCTGCGGCGCTGCGGTAAAGAGCATCTTCTGCAGCGCCGCGCCGCCGCTCTGCAGGCGGCTGAGCTCCAGCATATCGTCCACCAGGCGCGACAGGCGCATGGTTTCGCGCAGGATGATGCCGTAGGTTTCCTGCCGTTTTTCGTCGGTGCGGATAAGTCCGTCCCGGAGCGGCTCTACCAGCGCGCGCACGGCGGTCAGCGGGGTGCGCAGCTCGTGCGAGACGTTGGCGACGTATTCGCGCCGCGTCTGTTCCAGGTGGTAGGCCTGCGTTTCGTCGCGGAAGACGCCGATGGCGCCCACCGGACCGCTCTGCCCGCCGGTGGGGATAATGGTCACATGCAGCCGCAGGCGGCCGAGGGCCAGCGGCCTGTCAATCTCGCGGTTCTCCCGAAGCGCGGCGCGAAAATCCTCCCAGATTTCCGGCGGCAGCGCCGCCTCGCTCTGTCCGTCGCCGGCGCTGAGGAGAATCGTCTGCAGCGAAGGATTGGTCTGCGTGGGACGAAGCTGCGAATCCACCACGAGGATGCCTTCGCCCAGCGCGTTGACAATGCCCAGCGCGCGGTTCCGCTCCGCCGTCAGCTCCGAAATGGTTCGGCCCAGTTCCGAGGAAAGATGGTTCAATGCCCGGGCCAGGTCGCCGATTTCTCCTTTCTCGCCGTCGTCCGCGCGCACGGAAAAATCGCCGCCCGCCATGCGCAGCGCCGCGTCGCGCATCTCCGCCAGCGGACGGCTGATGCGCTTGGAAAAAAGATATGCCAGCGGCAGCATCAGGGCAAAGACCGCCAGGGACGCCAGCCATAACGACGTGGTCAGCGTGGACATGGCGGAGAGAATTTCCTTGAGCGGCTTGAGCATCAGCACGGCGCCCATCGTCTGTCCGTCCACCTGCACGGGCACGCCCACGATGAGCATGTCCACGCGGGAATTCCCTCTTTCCATGCGCACGGTCGTATGGCTCACGGAACTGAGCGTTTCGCCGGCGAGCACCTGCGCGGCCAGCGCGCTGAAGTCCGATATTTCCGAGGCATAGCCCCCGCCGTCGGCGTAGTCGGTGCCCGAGAGGATGTTTCCTTCCGCGTCCAGCAGATAGGCGGCCGCGTCCCACTGGCGGGAGTCCATGGTCAGGAGCCATTCGTATTCCTGCATGGGCTCTCCGGAAGCGAAGTATTCGGCCGCCAGCTCCGCAAGAAACTGGGTTCGCGGATAGAGCTCGCGCAGCTTGGCCTCCGCGAAGATGTGCGTGGAAAGCCCGGCATAGAGCGTGGGCATGACGATGGCGAAGAGCACCAGCATCAGGGAAATCAGCGCGACCATGCGGCGCAGGGAACGGCTTTTTTTCATGTTTTGCCGGCCTCAAATTTGTAGCCGACGCCGTAGACCGTGACAATCTCCCAGTCGGCGTTTTCGCAGGCCAGCTTCTGCCGAAGCCGCTTGATGTGCGTATCCACCGTGCGCGTGTCCCCGAAGTAGTCGTATCCCCATACCTGGGACAAAATGGCGTCGCGCGGATAGACGCGGCCCGGGTGGGAGGCCAGCAGGCTCAGCAGCTCCACCTCGCGCGGGGTCATGGCGACGCTTTCGCCGTTGAGGGTGACCATATAGCGCTCGGGCTGTATCTCCAGCGCGCCGAACCGCAGCGTTACGGGCGCGTCGTCCTCCCGGGGCTGCTGCGTGCGGCGCAGGACCGCCTTGATGCGGGAAATGACCTCGCGCGGCGAAAAGGGCTTGACGATGTAGTCGTCCGCGCCCAGCTCCAGCCCCACGATGCGGTCGACCTCCTCGCCGCGCGCCGAAAGCATGATGACCGGAACGCGCGAGGTCTGCCGCAGCTTCGCGCAGACCTCCAGTCCGCCCAGGCGCGGCATCATCAAATCCAGCAGCAGCAGGTCGGGCGGCGTGGCGGCCTCGGCCAGGCGCAGCGCCTCTTCGCCGTCGAAGGCAGAGGCATGCGCGAACCCCTCGGCATCCAGGTACAGCGAGAGGGACTGATGCACCACGGGGTCGTCGTCGCATATCAGAATCATGGGCGTGCTATTCATCCGTTTCCCTCCTTGCGGACAGTATAGCAGAGGATTATGGCGGTGGTGTGAAGCGCCGGAAAACGCTGCTCGCCGCTCCCCGGGGAAAGGGAACTAGGCGGTTTTTTCGGATTCCTTCCGGCTCTCCAGCGTTTTGCCCAGATGGTCCAACCCGTATGCCGCGGCGCAGCCCAGCGCGAAGCACAGCGCGTACAGCGCCGCGTTCCAGCCGCTGCCCACGTCGTTCAGCGGCAAAATGGCCAGCGTCGAGGCAATCACTACGCCCAAAATGGCGTGCATGACCAGCGCGTAGCGCTTCTCAAGCAGATGGTTCATCCCGCGCGCCAGCAGCAAAACGGCCGCCGCCAGGCCCGCGCCCATCGGCAGCAGAACGGACATGTCCAGGGACCCGATGGCCGCGGTCATCGGCTCGTAAAGCCCGAAGAAGATGAAAAACGACGAAGGGGAAAGGCCCGGAACGATGAGCCCCAGCCCCCACAGCACGCCGCACAGGACCCACCAGGCGATGTTGGGCGTGACCTGGCCGCCGCCGTGCCGGGCCAGCAGCCACAGCCAGCCCCCCATCAGCGCGCCGGCCGTGACCAGCGCCGCCCAGCTGGCCGCGCCGCGTCCATGCCTGCCCGATTCGGCGAACAGAGAAGGCAGCGTGCCGCACACCAGCCCTACAAACAGCCAGACGCAGGGCGTCGGATAGGCATCCAGCAGCCAGCTGATGGCGCGGGCCAGCCCCAGGACGCCCGCCACCCAGCCGAGAAGCACGGGCAGCAGGTACGAAACGTTTTCCCGAAACGTGCGGACAGGATGCGCCAGAAACGCCATCATGGGCTGATACACGCCCAGTACGACGCACAATACGCCGCCGCTGATTCCCGGCAAAATGGCGCCAATGCCAATGATGGCCCCCTTGAGAAAACGAAACAGCCAGTCCGCCATGCTTTCCCTCCTGCGCCGGATGCCTGCGCCGAACGCAAAAGGCGTTGTGCCCAGGCTTTCGCCGAACACAACGCCCCGGTATCCAGCTCGTCGAAATCGTTCGCAATACCTGACTTTGCTTCCTATTCGACAGCTTTTAGCGCTTTTCCTGCACAATCTCTTCTTCGCGCACGCTGTGGGCAATCAGGTTGGGGCCTTCCTTCTGCTCGGGCAGGATGAGGTTGAGCAGGATGCCCGCGATGACGCCCAGGCCGATGCCGCTGAAGGAGAAGTGCGTGCCGCCGATGACCGCGCCGCCGATGGCCAGCACCAGCATGACCGCCGCGATGCACAGGTTGCGGTTCTTGGTGAAGTCCACATGGTTTTCCACCAGGGTGCGCAGGCCGACCGAGGAAATCATGCCGTAGAGCACCACGCACGCGCCGCCGAGGACCGCGTTGGGAATCGTCTCCACCAGGCCGATGCCCTTGCCGAAGAAGCTGATGACAATGGCGATAACGGCCGCCACGCGCAGGGAAGTGGGGTTGTAGTTGCCGGTCGCCGCGAGCACGGCGGTGTTTTCGGAGTAGGTGGTGTTGGCGGGACCGCCGACCAGGCCGGCCGCGACGGTGCCCAGGCCGTCGCCCAGCAGGGTGCGGTGCAGGCCCGGGTTCTTGACGAAGTCCTTGCCGACGACCGCGCCGTTGGCATATACGTCGCCGACGTGCTCCACGCAGGTGACAATGGCAATCGGGGCGATGCGGCCGATGGCGCGCCAGTCAAAGCGGGGGAGGACAAAGTTGGGAATTTCCAGCCAGCCGCGGTGCAGGCCCGTGGCCACGGTCGTTTCCGTCGCGGCCGCGCCGAAGTTCATCAGCCCTTCCGGCGCGATGCCGAGGCGGACGCACACGAATGTGACGATATAGCCGGTGACCAGCGCAATGACAATGGAGCTCATTTTGACCATGCCCTTGCCGTAGGAGGAGAGAATAATCGCCAGCAGGCACACCAGCAGCGCCAGGCCCCAGCTCCAGTAGTAGCCGCTCGTGTACAGGGCAAAGCCGTTGTTGGACTGGATGTTGGCAATGGCCGAGGTGGACAGGTTCAGGCCGATGATGGCGATGCCCACGCCGCGCACCAGCGGCGGGAAGAGTTTGTCGATGAAGCCGCTGCCGAACAGGCGCACAACGCCGGCCAGCAGGACGTAGATAAGGCCGGCTGCGATGATGCCGCCCATGGCCGCCGCAATCTGTTCATTCTTCGTCGCGCCGAAGTCCGCGTTGCCGATGACCGACTGCAGGGCCGCGATGAAGGCGAAGGAACTGCCGAGGAAGGTGGGCATCCGCCCGCCGGTGCAAAGGTGGAAAATCAGCGTGCCGACACCGGCGGCAAACAGCGCGACGCCTACGTCCAGGCCGGTGAGCAGCGGCACCAGAATGGTGGCGCAGGACATGGCAAAGGCATGCTGCAGGCCCAGCGCAAAGGTCCTGGCCGCGCCGTTGCGGGGATACTCGTTCGCGTGCGGGAACAGTTTCTGGTTCACCTTCGAGAAAAATTCCATGCTTCCCACTCCTCCTCATGAATCCGGGAATGTATGAACATGCGGAAACCCGCAGGATCATCCGGCGTCGGTAAGGTCGTACAGCTTGACGGCGGTTTCTCCGTCAAAGGGCGGCAGGCAGACCGCCACCAGCTCCCCGCGCGCAGTGGGGAGATTTTTGCCCACAAAGTCCGGGCGGATGGGCAGTTCGCGGTGCCCGCGGTCCACCAGCACGGCCAGCTGCACGCAGGCGGGGCGGCCCAGCGAAAAAACGGCGTCTATCGCGGCGCGCGCCGTCCGGCCGGTGTAGAGCACGTCGTCCACCAGCACCACGCGCCGCCCGTTCACGTCGAAGGGGACGGAGGTGTCGGACACGGCGGGCATGTCGGAAAGCTGGGTCAGGTCGTCGCGGTACAGGGTGATGTCCACGCGGCCCACGGGCACGGCCGTGCCCTCAATGGCTTCGATGTTCTTTTGCAGCGTCTCCGCCAGCGGCACGCCGCGGCGGTGGATGCCGACCAAGCAGACGCCGCTGACGCCGTCGTTTTTTTCGATGATTTCGTGGGCGATGCGCTTGAGCGCGCGGGTCACCGCCGCTTCGTCCATGATTTGCGTTTTCAGACGCATGTGCTTCCCTCCCGGCACAAGAAAAGACCTTGCCGCATGGCGACAAGGCCTGAAGATACATAGGCGCTATGCATTTTCAATCTTGTCAGCCTCTCGTGCTGTCTTAAAGACCGCAGCTACTATAGCACAGATAGTGGTTGATGTAAAGCCTTTTCCACAATTTTGTTGTTTTTTCGCTGTAGAAGCATGGTACATCTTGGACAGCTGAATAAAAAGCGGACGAAGCACAGGCCCTCATCGGCGTGGAGCCGCCAGACAGCCTGGCCCGGGGATACGACGGACGGCCCACCCCCACCGGCCCGAAACGCGCAGAGCCTGTGCGCGCCGGAGGGCCGCCGAAACAGCCGCCGGCTTCACGGGGCGGGGGAGGGGACGCCTCCGCCCGCCCGGCCGTGAAGCCGGCGATGTCATGCCGTACCTTGGCGCGGGGCCGGCGTACCTTGATATCCCGGGCGCCGCGCCGCCGGGTTATGCTTTGTCCAGGCGGACAATGCCGCCGAAGGCCAGCCGGGGCAGCAGCACCCGCCCATCGGCCGCCGGGCAGTCCACGCCTTCCTCGGGCAGGTCTTCCCCGTAGGCCCGGGCGGAGCGGACGTTTTGCACCTCCAGGACGGCGCCCTCCACCGGGCGCTCCAGGGGGTCGTAATTGGTCAGCACGGCCCAGTCGGCGTCCTTCCCCCGCAGCAGGCGGACATCCACGTCCCCGTGGCAGCCCGTCAGGCGCAGGGCGGGGCGCAAATCTTCCCGGTCGCACAGGGCGCAAACGCCGTACTGCTCGGTCACGACCCCGTGCGCCACCCGCCGGTGCTCGCGGGCATAGGGCCGGAAGCCCAGCCCCTCGTCCAGGTATTCGTACACCCGGCCGCCGGCCGCCTGGAAGGCTTCGACCTGTTCCAGCTCTTCCTCGGGCAGCCCCTGGCGGAAGGGCAGGAGGAGCACCCGCGTGCCCAGGGGATTGGCCGCCAGCTCCGCAGGGCGCAGGAAATCCACGGTCAGCCCCTGCTGGTTCAGCAGGGTATAGCAGCGCCGCAGGGCCAGGATACTCCGCTCCGCGCACTGCGCGGTGTCCAGCGCGTCCCGGTTGTCCCGGGCGTCGGAGAAGGCGTTGGCCGCGTCGGAATACAGAAGCGCCACCCCGCTGCGGACCTTCTCCGCCTCCGCCAGGGGCTCGGAGAGGCGGTTGACCAGGCGGTTCATGCGGACGCCGATGTCATAGCAGGAGGCCTTGCGCCCGTCGCTGTACAGCATGCCGAACTGCTCCGGTTCCGGCCCGTCGGGGTAGGGCAGGTCTGCCCGCCATTGGTAGTAGAAGATGCCCTTGAACCCCCGGCCCAGGGCGGCGTAGGTTTCCCGCGGCCATTCCTGGGGCGGCATATCCGTGCGGGCGTTGTATTCAATGAGCCATGCCTTCCTGCCGAAGCAGGCCGCGGCGCTTTCGCAGGCGTCCAGGGTCATGGCCGACTGATGGAAGGCCGGGCCGCGGTTGACCAGGTAGCAGGTGATGCCCAGGATGTCCATGCCCTGGGCGGTGGTGTAGTAGTCCTCCCCCCGGACGGTGGCGCCGGGCACCAGGGGGCAGCTCATGTGGCAGGTGAGAGTGGCGGGGGCTTCGTAGCCCGCCTTGGCCTGGGCGGCCATGTCGCACAGGAAGCCGTTGAGGCGCTCCCGCAGGAACGTCCGCCAGGCAATCCAGCCGGAGGCGTCCTCCTCCGGAGCGGGGCGGCTCCGCGGCGCCTCCTGGGGCGGCAGGCCGCGCTCGGCCCGCCAGGCCGCGTAGGCCCGGAGGGTTTCCGGGTGGTAATCGTACAGCCCGAGGTTCGGGTAGGCGGGCTCATTATAAATCTGGAAGGAACACACCGCAGGAAACGCCGCGAAGTGCGCCGCGGACGCCCGGGTGCCCAGCCGGTTGTCCTCGATGATGCCGGGGTGGTTCATGCAGTTGCGGATGAACCAGCTCCAGGCGTTTTCCATGGGCCGGCCCTCCCGGTCCACCATGGTGGCGTCGGAGAAATTCCGCAGGTTCATGCTGTAGCCCTGCAGGCGAATCATGGCCGCCAAATCCTGCTCCTGACACATGCGGCAGAAGGCGTCCGGCAGCGGAAAGTCCACGGAAACATGGCCCTGGTCATATGTCACGTCCCCCAGGGCCGCCATGCGCACCATATTGAAGCCCGCCTCCCGCATGGCCTGCAAGTCCTTGGCCATTTCTCCCAGGCGGTCTCCCGCGGGCGGCACCGGCACCTTCTGCGGATGGTAGGAAGGGTAATAGCTTTGCCCCAGGGCAATCTGCGCCCGACCGTCGTGATAGAGTATGCCTTCCCGGATGGTATACGGCATGCCTGATTCCCCCTTGCGTATGTCCGTGCTTTGGTTTCGTTCCCTGACTGCTACTTTACACTACGCCGCCGCGCCTGTCAAGAACAAGTTCTTTTAGAGACTATGTTCTTATGAACTAGTCTTGACACGCCGGCGCGTCCCGTGCTATGATGAAGGCAGGATATGGAGAAAACGAGCGGAAAAGAGGGGACGCATATGATACCGTCCATTCGCAAGCCCAGGGCGGGCCTGCTGCTCCTGTCGCCGGAGCGCTTTGCTTCCGTCGGCGAGGGCACGGCCCGGGGAAGCTACCGGGAGCGCAAGGAGGCGGAGGCCGCCTGGATGGTCCGGGACTGCGCGGCGCATTTCGACGTGACGTTTCCCGGCATCGTATGGAACACCCGGGACGTAAAGCGCGCCATCGACGCCTTCACGGCGGAGAAGGTGGACTTTGTGCTGGCGCTGTATCTCTCCTGGGCGGAGGATTACGCCTGGATACGTTTCCTGCGGGACATGCCGCCGGCGCCGGTGCTCTTTGCCCACCGCATGCGGGAGGAAATCAACCTCAGGGACACCCATGACGACGACGAATTTACCGAATACCTGTGCTGCGGCGGCCTGGTGGGCGCCCAGGAGGCCAGCGGGGACAACGCGGATTATGCACGCCCGATGCTGGAAACCTGCCTGGGCACCTGGACACAGGTGCTGGAGCGGGCGCGGGCCTTCGGCAACGCGGCCCGTGCCCGCGCGCTGCTGCGGGACGCGCGGATGGGCCTGCTGGCTTGCTACAACGAGGCCATGTGGAGCACCTACGTCCACCCGGCGGATATCTTCCGCAAGGTGGGGCCGGAGCTGCACTTCTACTCCGTGGCCGAGCTGTGCGACGAAATCGACGCCATCCCGCCGGCGGAGGCCCGGGCGGTCAAGGAAGACATCGCCGCCCGCTTCCCCGTAAAGCCCGACGTGGACGACGGGAAATTCCTGGCCAGCGTCCGGGCCACCATGGCCATGGAGCGCCTGGCGGAAAAGCACGATCTGGACCTGCTGGTGCTCAACGACATCGATACCATGCTGTTTGAGAAGGTGGGGCTGCGGCCGGGCTTCTATCCCACGCCCGGGTGCGGGCGGGTCGTCATCGTGCCCGAGGGGGACCTGGGAGGCGGCCTGGCCACCTACATCCTGCGCCTGCTCTCCGGCGGGCATGTGAACTTCATCGAACCCTTCCACATCGACCTGCCGGGGGAGAACTTCGCCGCCGGCCACGCAGGGCCCAACGACTATACCGACGAAGGCGTCACCCTGGTCAGCCGGGACGTGCGCTTTGCCAAGAGCGCCTGGAAGCATGCCGGCGCGCCCTTTGCCTGGCATGTGTTCCCCGCGGGGCGCAAAACCATGCTCCACTGCTCCCAGCGCAGGGGCCGCTTCCTCATGGCCGCCACGCTCCTGGACTGCCTGCCCTGCGAGCCGTTCCTGGCCACCTACAGCCACGGCCTGTTCCGCCCCGTGGGACAGAGCGCTCCGGCGCTGTTTGACAAGCTGCTGCGACTGGGCGTGACCCAGCACTACGGCATCTGCCCCGGGGAATACCTGCCCGAGCTGAAGGACCTGGCCATGATGCTGGATATGGAGTTTGCGCAGGTATAACGCCACGAGACAGGAGGAATCGCCATGAGCTTCATGTTTCATCCTTATCCTTACAAGGACCTCAACGCGGTGAACGCCGTCGCGCCCCGGGACACGGTGGTGGAGGGCGCGCTGCCCGTGGCGCGGCGAATCGCCGCGCTGTTCGGGGAAGGCTGCCGCACCGTGGGCCTGGACGGATACGCGGGCACGGAGTTCGACGTGCTCTACCAGCTGCTGGCGGCGCAGCTGCAGCCCCGGGGGGTGCGCATCGTCCGCACGGAGGCGCTGCTCCTCCCCCCGGAAACGCTCCGGGAGCGGCTCCGGGATTCCCTGCCCGAGGACCGCAGCCTGGACCCGGTGCTCCTCTACGGCGTGCGCGTCCCCCGGCAGTATGAGGACCTTTTCTGCCCCGACGCCCTGGAAACGCTCAGCCGGGACCTCCGGGGGGAGGAAAAGCTGCTGGTGCTGGGCCGGGGCGCCCTGTGCCAGACCCTGCGCGGGCTGTACGGCTGCCGCATCTGGGCGGACATCACCCCCCGCACCGCGGCGCTGAACTATAAGTACGGCAAGGCCCACAATTTCGGCGAACCCGCGGCCCTGCCCTTCGGGGCCATGATGCGCAGGAACTATTATGTGGATTTCGAGCTGGCGGTGGAGCTGCGCTGGACGCTGCTGCGCCAGGAGGCCCTGGACTGGTACATGGCCGCGGACGACATGGCGCATCCCTCCCTGCTGCCCTACGGGGAGCTGCGGAGCCTCTTTGACGAGCTGTGCGCCAAGCCCCTGCGCTGCCGGCCGGTGTATCTGGAGGGGGTATGGGGCGGCTTTTACCTCAAGCGGCTGCGCAACCTGCCCCGGGAGATGAAAAACTGCGCCTGGGTTTTCGACATGATTCCCATGGAGGTGAGCCTGGCGGCGGTTTGGCCGGGGCATGAAATCGAGGTGCCCTTCTTCACCTTCGTGCAGCAGCAGGGGGCAAAGCTCCTGGGCCGGCCGGCCTACGACGCCTTCGGGGGCTATTTCCCCGTGCGGTTCAACTACGACGACACCTTCCATTCCAGCGGCAACATGTCCATCCAGTGCCACCCGGACGCGGACTGGGTGGTCAAGCAGCACGGGGAGCTGGGCCGCCAGGACGAGAGCTACTACGTCTGCGTGGCGGGGCAGGGCGCCTGCACCTACCTGGGCTTCGAGGGGGAGAACGACTGCGAGGCATTCTTCGCCGCGGCGGAAAAGGCGCAGGAGACCGGCGAAACAATAGACTACAAGCGCTATGTCCACGCGGTGCCCTCCAAGCCCGGCACCCAGGTGATGATTCCCGCGGGCACCATCCACGCCAGCGGGCACAACCAGGTCATCCTGGAAATCGGCAGCCTTACGGTGGGCTCCTATACCTACAAGCTCTACGACTACCAGCGCATCGACCCCCAGACAGGGCAGCCCAGGCCCATCCATCTGGCGGCGGGGCGCAAGGTCATCCACCCCGAGCGCACGGCCCGGTGGGTGACGGAAAACCTGGTGAACCACGGCGGCGTCAAGCGCCGGGGCGAGGGGTACGAAGAGCGCATCGTGGGCGAGCATGCGCTGCTCTACTTTGCCCTGCATACCGAGACCTTTGACCGCGTGATAGAGGACGACACCCGGGACCGTTTCCACGTCCTGGCCCTGACCGAAGGGGAGCAGGTGCGCATCGAGTCCGCGGCGGACCCGGCGCGGCATTTCGTGGCCAACTATCTGGACGTCATCGTGGTGCCGGCGGACCTGGGCCCCTACCGCATCGTCAACCTGGGCCAGGGGCCGGTGACGGTGCACAAGACCTGCCTGAAGGATGATTTTGAAACATGTGCGAAGTGATACTGGCCTTGGACGCCGGGGGCACCAGCATCAAGGCCGGGGTCCTGCGGGGGGAGGAGATGCTGGCGAAGCGCACCTTCCCCTTTGCGGGGGAGGAACGGGAAGCCATGCTGGCGGTATTCCGCCAGGCGCTGGCCTGGGGACGGGCGTATGCGCCCGCCTGCCTGGGCATGGCCTGCCCCGGCCCCTTTGACTTTGCCCGGGGCGTGAGCCATATGCGGCACAAGTGGCGGGGGCTGAAGGACGTGCCCCTGCCGCCGGTGTTCGCCCGGGAGCTGCCCGGGGTACCCCAGCGCTTCCTGCACGACTCCACGGCCTTCCTCCTGGGGGAGGCCTGGCAGGGGGCGGCGCAGGAGATGAAAAACCCCGCGGGGGTCATGCTGGGAACGGGGTTCGGCTTTGCGGTGATGGCGGACCGGCGGGTGCTGGTGGACGCCAACGGCACGCCGGCCCTGGTGCTGTGGAACGCCCCCTTCCGGGACGGGACGGTGGAGGACTATGTGAGCCGCCGCGCCCTGCGGGACGCTTACGGTCCCCAGGCGCCCGACGTGCGGGCGCTGGCGGAGCGGGCGCGCGGGGGAGACGCGCGGGCCCGGGAGGTATTCCGCCGCATGGGGGAGGCCCTGGGCCAGGTGCTGACCCGCTACCTGCCCGCCGGGACCGACGGCGTGGTGCTGGGGGGACAAATCGCCCGCTCGGCGGAGCTGTTCCTTCCCTGGGCCCGCGGCCCGGCGGCGGTGACCATGGCGCGGCACATCGGCAGCGCGGCCCTGCGGGGCGCCGCCGTGTTTTGCCGGGGAGAGGCCCGCGCCTATATCAAGGAGGTGTGATGCATGAGCGTCTTTACCAAGCTGCGGGAGAGCGACTTTTCCGCCACGGAAAAGCGCATTGCGGATTACATCCTGAAAAACGCGCACAAGCTGCCCCGGGTGACCATCAGCACCGTGGCCCGGGACTGCGATACCAGCAAGTCCATGGTGGTGCAGCTGTGCAAGACCGCCGGTTTCAAGGGGTACAAGGACCTTTGCAGCCAGTTGCTGGTGGAGCAGGCCCTGAACGGTCAGAAGAGGAAAGCGGCGTTGGACTGCGACGAGATTCACCCCGGCTGCACCATGGACCAGATTTGCCAGATTACCCTGCGGGAGGAGATGCGCTCCGTGCAGGATACGGCGGAGCTTATGGACCCGGCCGCCGTGGAAAAGGCCGTGAAGCTGCTGCTGAAGGCGGACAGGATTCAGCTCTATGGCGTGGGCAGCAGCGCGGTGGCGGCCCTGGACATGTACAGCAAGCTCTGCCGGGTGGGCCTGAACGCCAGGTTTTCCCAGGATGTCCACTGCCAGCTGCTCGACTCCGCGTCCCTGACGCCCAGAAGCGTGGTGCTGGTGTTCAGCTTCAACGGCCGCACCAGGGATATGATAGAGGCCTGCGAGCTGTCCAGGGAGATGGGCGCCAAGGTGATTTCCGTCACCCGGTTCGGCAGCAGCCCCATTGCCGAGCTGAGCGACGTGCCCCTGTACGTGGCCAGCAACGAGTCCCTGAAGCGGGTGACCACCATGAGCTCCCGCCTGAGCACCCTGGTGATGGTCGACGTCATCTTCACCTGCCTGGCCAACAGCATGAGCGGCAGGATATCGGCCCTTATCCAGCGCAATAACATGATTGCCAACCGGCGGAGGAAATAAAGCCGGTGGACATACATTCCATTCATGCGGAAAGACAAAGGAGGCAAACGACATGCGCAGATACCCTGTTCTCAGCGGCGTGGACCGCCTGCACACGGTGGACGACCTGCTGCGGGACCGCCGGGTGGGCCTGATGACCAATCCCACGGGCGTCGACCACCAGCTGAACAGCACCATCGACCTGGTACACCAGCGCTACCGCCTGACGGCGCTGTTTGCCGTGGAGCACGGCATCCGCGGGGACGCCCAGGCGGGGGCGAAGGTGGAGACCACGGTGGACCCCGCCACGGGCGTGACGGTGTACAGCGCCTACGGCGCCAACGACCGCTTCACCCAGGAAATGCTGGACGCCTTCGACGTGCTGGTTTTCGACATGCAGGACGTGGGCGCGCGGTTTTATACCTATCTGTATTCCCTCTCCTACGCCATGGAAGCGTGCGCCCGGGGGCGCAAGGAAATCGTGGTGCTGGACCGGGTCAATCCCCTGGGCGGCCTCAAGCGCACCGGCACCATCCTGGACCTGCGCTTCTCCTCCTTTGTGGGGGACTATGAGCTGCCCACGCAGTACGCCCTGACCATCGGCGAGTACGCCCGGTATGTGCAGGATTACCTGCACCTGGATGTGAAGCTCACCGTGGTGCCCCTTCAGGGCTGGAGCCGGGAGATGTACCTGGACGATACGGATTTGCCCTGGGTGGCTCCCTCTCCCAACTGCCCCGACCTGGCCGCCTCCCTGTGCTACACGGGCACCTGTGTGTTTGAGGGCACCAACTGCAGCGAGGGACGGGGCACGACCCTGCCCTTCCAGGTGATTGGCGCGCCCTACATCGACGGCGCGGCCCTGGAAAAGGAAATGAACGCTCTGGATTTGCCGGGGCTGCGCTTCCGGCGCACGACCTTCTGCCCCGCCTTCAGCAAGCATCAGGGAAAGCTGTGCCACGGGGTGCAGATGCACATCCTGGACCGGGAGCGCTGCGACGCCTTCGCCGGCGGACTGCTGCTGATGGATGTCATCCGCAGGCGCTATCCCGAGGAGTTCGCCTTTATCCGCTGGTCGGAGGAAGCGCCCTATGCGGTGGATAAGCTCCTGGGCACGGATGTGTACCGCACCGGGGCCATGACGGCGGAGGCGCTCATCGAAAGCAGCCGCGAGCCCGTGCGCCGCTTTGGCCAACGCGCCGAAAAATACCTGCTGTACTGACGGAGGCGCCTATGGATTTTACCATCTCTCCCCTGACACCCGCAGACGCCGGGGCGGCCCTGGACATCCTGACGGCATGCTCCCGCCGGGGGGAAGTGCTTTACAAGCCCCTGGAAAGGGAAGACTTCCTGGCCCGCTTTTTCGGCCCGGACCGGTGGGGCTTCGCCGCCCGGTCCGGCGACCGGCTCGTGGGCTGGATACACGGCGCGGCCCAGTCCCGTTTCCTGCCCGGGGAAACGGCGGAGAATACGCCCCTGTACCTGACGCTGCTCCTGGTGGCGGAGGGCTTCCGCCGCCAGGGCGTGGGCGCGGCGCTGCTGGACGCGCTGCGCCGGGCGGCCCGGGAGGCGGGAAAAAGCGCCCTGACGGTCTCGGGCAACAACCCCGTCCACCTGACCTGGCTGATTCCCGGCGCGGGCGGGCATGACCACAACAACGCCCCCGGCGTCAACGAGGATACCGGCGGCTACGGCTATCTCCTTTCCCGGGGCTTCCGGGATGTGTTTCACGAGGTTTCCCTGTATATGCCCCTGTCGGAGTATCGCTGGAATCCCGCCCTGGACGCCGTCGTGGAACGGCTGGCTGCGGAGGGCATCCATGTGGGACGCTGGCAGCCGGGCATGGGGGAGCGCTACGACGGCATGTGCGACCGGGTGGGCAGCGAATACTGGCGCAACGTGCTGCGGCAGGAGCTGCTCGCCTGGCACACGGGACAGCCCAACGCCGACCCGGAATGCTGGCCCGACGGGGTGCGCCCCCGGGGACCCCGGCCCCTGCTGGTGGCCGTCAGGGGCGAGGAAATCATCGGCTTTACCGGCCCGGTGGACCTCCAGCGCAGCGGACGGGGATGGTTCACCGGCATCTGCACCGACCCCGACTGGGGCGGGCGGGGCATCGGCACGGTGCTGTTCAACCTGCTGATGCAGGCGTTCCTTGAGCGGGGCGCGTCCTTCTGCTCGCTGTTCACGGGCGCGGAGAACCACGCCCAGAAAATCTACCTGCGCGCGGGGCTCCGCGTCACCTCCCGCTGGGCGGTGCTTTCCCAGCGCCTGGGGGAGGGCGAAGGCTGCCGGCAGGTCTATTTCTGACGGGCGACGCGTATCGGGGACAGCGCGGCGGATTTTTCCGCGCGCTCCCCGCGCGCCTTTGTTCGCAGCCGCGCGCGCAATTACAAACTAGTTTACCAAACAAATGTTTTTTGTGCGAACTAGTCTTGACATGATTGGGTCTTTTTGATATAATGCACATATCCAAAAACGTAAAGGAAGCGTTATCAAGAGAGCATCGCCCCCCTCCGCGGCAGGAAAAAACTGAAGGCGTATTCCCTCCTATCGCTTCGTTATTACGAATCCAGGGCGAAAAAAGGAGGAATTGCATGTGAGCGTTGCAAAGAACCTACAGCCAGGGACAAAGAGCGACTCCTTCTTTGCCTCTGCGCGGACGCGCAAGCTGGTATGGCTCCGGCTGTATCGGAACCGTTACATTTACCTGATGATTCTTCCGGTAATCGTGTATTTCATTCTCCTGAAGTATGTGCCGATGTGGTTTTTGCGCAGCGCCTTTTACGACTACAAGCTGCGCCTGGGGTTTGAGGGCTCCGAGTTTGTCGGGTGGAAATGGTTTGAGCGGCTGTTCAACAACCCGAACCTGTTGACCTACATCGGAAACACGCTGGAGCTGAACATCGCGGCGCTGGTGATACTGTTCCCGATGCCGGTGATTTTCGCCCTGATGCTCAACGAGATGCGCAACGTCAGGTTCATGAAAACCGTGCAGACCATCTCGTACCTGCCGCACTTCGTGTCCACGGTGGTGGTGGTGTCGATGATTACCACCATTCTGTCGCCGAGCATCGGCTCTCTGGCAAAGCTGACCAAGCTCATGGGCGGAACGCCCGTGAACTACCTGAGCATTCCCGAGTACTTCGTGCCCATCAACGTCATTTCCGGCCTGTGGCAGGGGGTGGGCTGGAACGCGGTCATCTATGTGTCCACCCTGGCGGGCATTGACAGCGTGCTTTATGAGGCGGCCAAGATTGACGGCGCCGGCCGCTGGCAGCAGATTCTCCATGTGAGCCTGCCGGGCCTGGCGCAGACCTTCGTATTGATGCTGATTATGCAGGTGGGCCAGCTGCTGAACGTGAACTTCGAAAAGGTCTACCTGCTGCAGAACACCCTGAACCTCAGCGCATCGGAGATGCTTCCCACGTTTGTATACAAAACCGGTATGGAAAGCCACAATTACGGCTACGCCACGGCGGCCGGACTGTTCAACTCGGTCATCAGCGTGCTGCTGGTGCTGATAGCCAACACCGTGAGCAACCGGGTCAGCAAGATCTCGCTATTCTGACGAAAGGGGGAAGGTACCATGGCACAGACGGGAACGGCTTCCGTGCGCAGGCAAAAGCGGAGCGGGGATTATATCCGCCGCACAAGGGGCGAGAGAATCGCCGACGTGATTCTCAACATCGTGATGGTGTTGCTGCTCTGCTTCTTCCTGTATCCGCTGCTGAATATGATTTCCATTTCCCTGAGCGACGAATTTGCTGTGCTCCGGGCGGACGTGACGTTCTATCCCATTGGCTTTAACCCGCAGGCGTATGAGTTGATACTGCAATCGGAGGATTTGTGGCGTTCCATTTTCAACAGCACCTTTGTGGCGGTGGTGGGCTGCGTCTGCAGCCTCGTCGGCCTGAGCCTGGCGGCGTATCCTCTGGCCTTCGCCAACTTCTACGGCAAGAAGCTTTATAACGTGCTTATCCTCTTTACCATGTGGTTCCAGGGCGGGATTATTCCCCTGTTCCTGACCATGCAGAGCCTGGGGCTGTACAATTCCCTCTGGTCCCTGATACTGAACCTGATGCTCAGCGCCTACAACGTGGTGATTGTCCGCAGCTACTTTTCCGGGCTGCCCATCTCCATTGTGGAAAGCGCCCGCATCGACGGCGCCAACGATTTCCGCATTCTCTTCCGGCTGATTATTCCGCTGTCCAAGCCGGTGCTGGCCACGGTGGCGCTGTGGATTATCGTGGGCCATTGGAACGACTACCTGAACCCCCTGATGTTCCTGGCCGACCGGGAAAAATACACCCTGCAGCTGATTCTCAAGGAGCTGGTGCTCAACGCCGAAAGCTCCATCCATAACATCTCCGTGGCCCAGTCCGGCTCTACGGCGGGCGCGGCGGCCCTGGGCCAGCAGACCCGCAACGCGGTGCTGGTGGTGGCCATGATTCCCATGGTGATTCTCTATCCCTTCGTGCAGCGCTACTTTGTGGGCGGCGTGACCCTGGGCGCCGTGAAGGAATAGCGTTTGCGCCTCTCCACGGAATTTCCGCGGGCGTGCCCGCGAGAATTTAATCCCCATCAACATAAAGGAGGCAGTTACATGAAAAAGGTACTGGCAATCATCTTGGCTTTGACCATGCTGCTGGGCGTCTCCGCCGCCATGGCGGAGGAAGTCTCCACGGAAGTGGCAGAGCTGAACACCGCGATGATCGAGGCTGCCAAAGCCCTGGAACCCAGCGAGAATCTGTACTTTGAAAACGGGCTGGAAATCAGCGGCATGGGCGTTCACTTCAACAACTATCCCACCGAGTTTGACGGATGCTACTATTTCCTCGCCATCCAGGCCCTGACCAACGCCACCGTCACCATTGACTGGCGCGTGCAGGACAACTACGCCACCCAGATGTCCACGGCCCTGGCTTCCGGTACGCTGCCGGACATCATCAATGCGGGCGATTACGGCGTGATGAACATGGTCAATGAAGGCGCCGTCGTGGCCCTGGACGAATACCTGGACCTTATCCCCAACATCGTAGCTGCCGTGGGCGAAGACCGCATGGCGGACTGGCGCCAGGCGGACGGCCATATCTATACTATTCCCACCATCGTGAACGTGCCCGGCTCGCAGTCCGTGATGGTTCGTCAGGACTGGCTGGACGCGCTGGGGATGGACGTTCCCACCACCTGGGACGAATGGGTGGAGCTGTGGCGCGCCATTAGGGACAACGACCTGAACGGCAACGGCGACCCCAACGACGAGATTCCCCTGGCGCTCGAACAGGGCAGCACCGGCGAGCGCAGCATGGCCAGCCTGCTCAACGCGTTCGGCATCCGCGCCTCCAGTGACTGCCAGTTCTGCGTGCTGGATGACGGCACCTACACCATGGTGTACGAGCATCCCCGTTACCGTGAATTCCTGGAGGCGGTGCAGGGCCTGTTCGCCGAAGGGCTCATCGACCCCGAATTCGCCACCCGCACCCAGGCGGAACTCTTCACCGCCATGGACAGCAACCTGGTAGGCACCACCATGACCTGGGCCGAGCGCGCCCGTATTTCCACCAACACCAACCGTGAAGCCGGCGATGAGGACGCCCTGTGGACCTGCGTGGCGCCCATCGTGGGCCCCCATGGCGACCAGATGACCCAGGAGCGCGCGGCGGTGAGCAGCGTGTGGTGCATCAGCGCCGACGCCGCGGCCGCGGGCAAGGTGGAGGACATCCTGCGCCTGTTCAACTGGTGCTACTCCGAAGAAGGCAAGATGCTTTACAACTACGGCCTGGAAGGCCTCAGCTACGACATGGTGGACGGCGCTCCCGTGCTCAAGCCCCTGGTGGTAGCCAACGGCTTTGTGGACTATCGCTCCCTGGGCATGGAGTTTGAGCCCTTCGGCGGCGAGTGGGAGACCGACGCCTTCATGCAGTGCCTGTTTGCCGGCATGACGCTGGAGGATTTGGACGACGCTTCCGCTTCCTTCTACAACGGCCTGGCCGTGGTGAACAACGACTACTTTTACGCCATGCCCCAGACCCTGGACACCGACGAGTACGTGGAGTACCACGCCGAGCTGATTACCACCGGCGTGTGCGTGCTGCGTGACCAGACCATCGCCGGCCAGATGACCGTGGATGAGTTCTTCACCCAGTACGAGGGGCTCAAGGCCCAGGGCCTGCAGGAAGTCATCGATGCCGGTACGGCGGCCTACGCTGTGCTCAGCGGCGCTTCGGCGGAGTAACAGCGCGGCGCGGACGACCGCAGACCTCGCAGGCAAACGGACTTTACACACCAACCGGGGGCTGCCGCGTTGCATGCGCGGCAGCCCCTTTCGCAGGGCGTTTGCCGGCGTTTCCCATATGGACGGTACTTCCTATCCAAAGGAGATGAACGAATGGCCAGCATCACATGCAGCTTCCGATCGGAGGTGCTGGAGCGGACGGTGCCGCTGCGGGCGCTGGTGCCCCTGGAGGACGCGCCCCGAACGCCCATGCCCGCGCTTTATCTGCTTCACGGCCTGCATGGAAGCGAACAGGATTGGTTTCAGTTCACCCGAGTCGCCCTCTGGGCCCGCGCCAGGGGGCTGGCGGTATTCTGTCCCGCGGGGGAAAACGGGTTTTATGTGAACCAGGCGGCCAGCGGCATGGATTTTCTGCGGTATGTGGGCGAGGAGCTGCCGGCCTTTGCCAGGCGGCTGTTCCCGCTCTCCGCCCGGCGGGAGGATACCTTTATCGCCGGGCTGTCCATGGGAGGCTACGGCGCGCTCAACGCTGCCTTCACCTACCCGGAGACCTTCGGCAAGGCGGCGGCGCTTTCCGCGGGGCTGCGGCCCTGGAAGCGGATGGACAACCCGCAGGGCCCCCGTGTGCGGCGGCCCGACTATGCCCGGGCGCTGTTTGGCGAGGATACGGAAAACAGCGATACCCTGACGCTGGCCCGCCGGTGCGGCGGCAGGGCGCCGGCGCTGTGGCTTTCCTGCGGCGCTCAGGACGCGCTGCTGGGGGAAAACCAGGCGCTGGCGGAGGGCCTGCGCCAGGCGGGCATCCCCGCGCATTTCGAACAGCCCCCGGGCGACCACACCTGGGACTTCTGGGACCGGGAGATTCAGCGGGTCATCGACTGGCTGCTGCCCTGAGGGACGGCGGGAAGGCCATCGGGGAGCGCGCCGCGGCCGCGCGGTCGGCGTCCCGGGCCGGCCCCTCCGCCACGCCGCGGGCACAGGCGGGCCGAACCGGCGGCATGGCGTGCGGTTACGGCTCCTGAGGCCTGCGCGCCTTCCTGCGCGGCTGCCACCGCGCAACCGTACCGGACGGGCGCGCAGGCCTCGCGTTTTTTCTTCCCGGTTCCTTCGGTATGGCAACGCTGCCCAAGCCGCCCTGCGCGCCATGGCGACGCGCTTGACGCATCCTGACCCGACGCCTATAATGATATGGGCGCCTGCTGTGTGCAGGGGCAAAGGAGGGATATCGGATGAAAAAACAATGGAACGTGCTTGTATGCCTGGTATTGGCGCTGGCCCTGCTCATCCCTGCGGCGCTCGCGGAGGAAATCCCCGACCTCAAGGACGACTTTTATGAGGCCGTAAACGCCGAATGACTGGCGGAGACGGAGATTCCCCCGGATGCCGCGTCGGTGGATGCGTTCAGCCAGATGGAGGACAAGGTGCAGGAAACGCTGATGGCCGATTTCCAGGCCATGCTCAACGGCGAAAAGGACGTGCCGGAGGAGCTGACGGATTTTATCGAGTTCTACCGGCTGGCGGCGGACTATGAGACCCGCGACGCGCTGGGCGCGGAGCCGCTCCTGCCCTATCTGGAGCGGATTGAGGGCCTGGAGAGCCTGGAGGAATTCTTCTTCGGCTGGGCGCGCACCTGGCGGCAGAAGATGATTCCGGCATACGCCGCCCAGCTGCTCACCCTGGACGTGCACGCGCCCAACAAGCTGCGTGCCAACATCCAGCTGCAGAACATGGACGATTTTTTTACCACCTTCGGCATCGAGGAGGGCGACGGCATGTACCGCGCGCCCGAAGACCGCGTGTCCATCTGGTAAAGCGGCCCGCTTCCTTATCCCCCGGACAAAGCCGTCCGGGGGATTTTTTGCGCGGCGCGCTTGACGGCGCGCCCATGCGCGGGGCCCTTTCCGGGCCGCGCTATGCCCGGCGCATGTCCGCCAGCGCCTCAGCGATGGCTTCGGCGGTGGGCGGACAGCCCGTCACGCAGCGCGCCGCGCCGCGGCAGCAGCGGCCCACGCCAAGCCCTTTCATGGTCTTTCCCTGCCAGCCCTGGCCGATGTAGACAGGCAGGCCCGGAGGGCCCGCGCGATGCAGGGCGCGCACGAGGGCGGCAAAGCAGGCCGAACAGGCCTTGTCCTCCCGCACGCTGCGCGTGAGGCGGGCCACCACGCCGCCGGGGCGGGGACAGGCCGCTGCCTCGCCGGGGCGGTTGAGCTCCACCAGCTCCGCAGCCGACCAGTCTGCGCTGCCGCCGCCAAATTGCCCGGCCATCTCGATGTAGGGCACCTCCGCGGGGGAAAGCCCCATCAGTGCGCGCCCGTAGGCGTCCACCTGCACGGCGTCCGTGCCCAGATACATGCGGTTCGTGTGCACGGGCGTGCCGCCCTCCTCAAAATCCAAATCGCCGCAGATGCTGTCCACCACGATGAGGCGCGGCTTCAGCGCCGCCCCCAGCGCGGCAATGGGCTTTTGCAGGCCCATGGCGTGGAAGCGCCGCTTTTCCCTGTCCGGCAGGCAGCCCTTGAGGTTCTTCAGCGCGCAGGTCATCGCCGTCTGACAATGCCCCTTGAGCACGGGCAAATCCACCAGCAGTCCCGCGTCCAGCGCCCGGCAGCAGACCTCGATATCGCCGATGGCCGTCCTGAGCGGACGGGTGGCGTCCCGCTTCAAATCGTAAAAGGGCACGCCGGCGGCCTGACATACCTTGTCGTAGCCCGCCCGGCGCATGGCGCTCATGGTTTCCGCCCCCACCCAACTGCTCTCTATCACGCTCAGCTCCCGGACGCCGTGGCTGCGGAAATACGCGATGCAGCCGCTGAGCACGCCGGCATGCGTGGTCGCTCCGTTCTCCGGCGACCCGGCGACGACCAGATTGGGCTTCAGCGCCACGCTGCCGCCCTGCGGCACCAGACGGATGGCGTCCGCCGCCTCCAACAGTTTCACGGTCATGGCGTGGGCATCCTGTCCGTAGATTTGATATATCTTTCCCATATCGCTCCTTTGCGGGCGGCGCCGTCCGGCCTCAAGAGGGGCGCGCCCGCCTCTCCCGGAAGATACCCTGGGTATTCGCCTCCGGGGCCCCGCGTTCCTGCCGATGGCAGCGTCATCGCGGCGCTCTCCGACGGGCGTTGCTCCGCCGCGGACAACGCGCGGCGTATCGGCAAAGAGGGCGCATATCTGCGGGGATGCAGGAAGGGGAGGCAGCCCTCCAAGCCTCCCCAATGGGTCTTTCGACGGTCTGAAGCCTTGCGCAGCGGGCCGGCGGCCGCTACAGCGACCAGCCGATGGCGCTGGCGCGCTGCAGCCAGAAGCGGCGGTAGAGGCCCTCCTGCCCGATGAGCTGGGCGTGCGTGCCCTGCTGGACGATGCGGCCCCGGTCCATGACCACAATCTGCTGCGCATCGCGCACGGTGGTCAGCCGGTGGGCAATGGAGAGGAGCGTCTTTCCCCGGGTCAGCTCCCGGATGGCGGCCAGCAGGGCATGCTCGTTTTCCGGGTCGACGCTGCTGGTGGCCTCGTCCAGAATCACGATGGGCGCGTCTTTGAGGATGGCCCGGGCGATGGAAATGCGCTGCTTCTCGCCGCCCGAGAGCGTGGAGCCGCCTTCGCCAATTACGGTGTTGTAGCCGTTTGGCAGAGCCTGGATAAACTCATGGCAGCGCGCCTTTTTCGCCGCCTCCACCATCTGTTCATACGTGGCGGAGGGATTGCCGAAGCGGATGTTGTTTTCCACGGTGTCATGGAACAAATAGACGTTTTGAAATACCATGGTGATGTTTTTCAGCAGGCTGTCGGCCGTATACTCCTTCACATCGCAGCCGCCGAGCAGCACCTGCCCTTCCTGCACGTCCCAGAACCGGGCGATGAGGTTGCACAGGGTGGTCTTGCCGGAGCCGGAAGGGCCTACGATGGCGCAGGTCGTGCCCTCGGGAATCTTCAGCGACACATGGTCGATGACGCGGTGCCCGCCGCCGTAGGAAAAGGATACGTCCCGCAGCTCGATGTCGCAATGCTCCGGCGCCATGTCCCTGTCCGTGTTGTCCAGGCTGGGGATATTGGTCACGGCCTCCAACCGGTCCAGCTCCGTGGCAATCTTCTTGGAAAGGAAAGCGCCGTCGCCCATGCTCTCCATCTCGGAAAAGAGGATGAAGGCCGCTAAATGTACTTTTTCGCCCTGCCCGCGAGGGACAAAAGCCTTCGGAACGTCCGCAGCATCCTACATCGCCTCCGTTTCGTCCGCGCTGTCCGCGGCGCTGATGTGCTGTTCCCAGAGTTTCCGATAGAGCGGGCAGCCCTCCAGCAGGTCCGGATGCTTTCCCCGGCCGATGAGCCTGCCCCCGTCGATGACCAGTATCTGGTTGGCGTTTCGTATGGTGGAAAGCCTGTGGGCGACCACGATGAGCGTTTTTTCCCGCACCAGCCGGCTGATGGCCTCCTGAATCTGCGCTTCGCTCTCGGGGTCGGCGTAGGCCGTGGCCTCGTCGAGGATAATCGCCGAGGCGGGCTTGAGCATGGCCCGGGCGATGGTAATGCGCTGCCGCTCCCCGCCGGAGAGCAGGTCGCCCGCGTCTCCGGCGAGCGTATCGTAGCCCTTCGGAAGCGCCGCGATAAACTCGTGGCAGTTGGCGGCCCGGGCGGCCCGTTCCACCTCCCGGTCGTCGGCGTCGGGCTTGCCCAGGCGGATGTTCTCCCGGATGGACAGGTCAAACAGGAAGTTGTCCTGCGCCACATAGCTCACCTCGCCCATGAGCTGGTCAAAGGGCATGTCGCGTATATCCACGCCGCCGAAGGACACCGTTCCCTCTGTGGCGTCCCAGAAGCCCGCCATCAGCTTTGCGACGGTGCTCTTGCCCGAGCCGGAGGGCCCGACGATGGCGGTGACCTGCCCGGGCGCTGCGGTAAAGCTCATGTCGCGGAGCACCTGTGTCTCCCCGTCGTAGGAAAAGCCTACGCCTTCAAAGCGGAACGCGCGCTCGCCCAGCCGTGCGGGCTGCTGCGGCCTGTGCTGCTCGGGGGTGGCAAGGAAGTCCTGAATGGGCTTGAGGTTTGCCGCCATGTAGGTGAGCTGCTCCAGCCCAAAGCCGAATTTCATGAGCCCCGGCATGAAGCCGATGGAAAGGATGACGCAGGCCAGAAAGATGGGCAGCTCCAGGCTGCCGGTCATGTAAAGGTACGTGCCCAGGGGCAGTGTTCCCAGCAGCGTGGAGGGCAGCACCGCCTTGAATCCCGCCATCCAGAACCAGCACTGCTTCCACCAGGCCAGCATGCTGTCATGGAAAAAGCGCACCGAATCGGCGAAGTGGCCGAAGCTCCTGCGTCCCTGACCGAAGGCCTTGACGACCTGTATGCCGCCCACATACTCCACCAGAGCGGCGTTCATTTCGTTGCCGGAGCGCAGATAGGTGGCCATTTTTTCTCCGTATCCATGCATCATCCCGACCATGAAGACGAGACTTACCGGCACGGTGACAAAACAGGCAAGCCCCATGCGCCAGTCCATGGCGAAGACCAGCGCGATGCTCAACAGCGGCGCGGAAAGATTCGAGGGGAACTCCGGCACCATGTGGGCGATGATGTCCTCCAGACGGCCCACGTTGTCCACCAGCAGGGTCTTAAAGGTCCCCGACGGGGTTTCCAGCATGACGCCCATGGGAACCCGGGCCATCTTGTCCGCCAGGGCGAAGCGGATGTTTTTGAGGATGGTGAAGGATATGCCATGGCTGCGCATGCTCGAAGCGCCCGTGAGCCATGCCCGCAGACACATGCACAGCGCTGCGCTCAGGGCGACCAGCGCCAGCAAGACCGACAGCGTCATGCGCCCTTTGGCCTCTCCCGCAAAGGAGAAGAGGGCCCTGAGGGCATTTTGTTTGTCCGCTTTCAACGATTGCACCTCTCTATACGTTAGAAATAACTAACTTCCGGGCAAAAAAACGGGGCCGTTCACAGCCCCAGAAGGGCCCGCCAGCCGGGGACAAAGAAGCGATGCAGCGTGTCCAGATAGTGCCTGGCCTCCTGTTTGGTAAAGTCATGGACCACCACCTCGAACATGGCGTTGGTGTAGGCGGTCATCAGAAGATGCAGCTCCTTGGGCTCCACCTCCCGCACCGGCACGCCGCGTTTGCGGGCGGCCTCCATGTAGGCCAGCGTCTCCTGCTGCTCCAGCGTGGCCACGTCGTGGAGAAACCAGGCGTATTTCGTACCCGCGCTTTTGCACAGCAGCAGCTTGTAGGCGTCGAAGTAGGCGTAGACGTGGTCAACCATCAGGCGCAACTCGTTCTCTGCGTCCCACATGGCGTCCAGATTTCCCGCCTCCAGAAAGGCGTAGTCCGCCTTGCGGGTCTGGGCGCAGTAACGCCTCATCTCCTTCAGTGCCGGCTCCACCAGCGCGGAAAACATGGCTTCTTTGTCGACAAAATGCCGGTACAGCCCCGCCGCGGTCAGTCCCGCCTCGTCGGCGATTTCCCGCATGGTGGCCTTCTCGAAACCCTTCTCCAGAAAGACCCTGCGGGCTGCGGGCAGAATCCGCTCGAGCGTCTCCGCCTTGTCCCTTGGCATGTGCCCACCTCCGTCAGTGAACAACGTTAGCTAACAACATTCGCATTATAGCACCGGCGTCTCCTCCTGTCAAGCCGGGGCCTTCCGGCCCTGGACAGCCCGGCATGTCGCCGCGGCTGGAGACGGAGATGCCCGGCGACCACGCCTCCGGCTCCGCCCTGGCATCGCTGGCCGAAACATGCGGCAGGGATGCATGAGGCGGCGGCCATGGGCGCGGTTCCGGGCATGTCGGCCCCGGACCGGCAAGGGCCCGACGCCTCTTCCTTTTTCCTTCAGGAAAGCCGCACCAGCAGCCCGTGCGCGTAGCGCCCGCACCGGCGGCCATACAGGGACAGGCCGCCGGGGCCGGCGACGCACAGCGTCAGCGTAAAGCCGCCCCGTGCCGTGATGCCCGGCACAAGCCGGCTGGGCAGCGGCAGGACAATTTGCTCGCCGTAGGAGCCCGCGTCCTCCAGCCGCCGGCGCTCGCCCTGCGCGTGCCAGGAAAGCACGCCCCGGCTGTCGGCCCAGTCGTTTTCGAGCCGGCGCGTGCCAATGCACACGTCGTCCACAAGAATTTCGACCTCCGTGGGGAAGCGCGTTTCGTCCGTCATCCAGCAGGAATTGGCGAAGGCGCCGCGGTCTGCCTGATAGCCCAGCATATAGCTCAGCCCTTCCACGGGCGGCGTTTGCCCGTGGAGATGATAGCTCAGAACGCGCCGGGCCCCCGCTTCCATATATAGCGTCAGACCGTCCGGCGCGCAGCCCCCGGGCAGGCGCACGTCGTAGCGCACCCGACCGCTGCCGCCAAGACAGAGCTTCTCGCCCTCCATGGCCGTCGATACCGGGAAAAAGCCTTCCGCCCGCCCTTCCCGCACCGGCACTTCCAGCCAGCCCTCGCCCAGCGGCGCGCGCACGTCAAAGGTGGTGAAATTGCGCGAGAGAACGGAGCCGTCCCGGCCCGTCAGGTAGGCGGACAGCACGGCCACGGCGTTTTCCGACGGCATGCGGAGCCGCAGCGTCTCCAGCGCCGTCACCCCCGGTCCGGCGTCGGGAACCGCGACGCTGCCGGAGCCGTCGAGCACGCGGCCGTCCGGCCCGTCGTGCCACAGCTCCCAACGCACATGCGCCCCGTGCAGGGAGGAGGCGGAAAGATGGGACAGCACCAGCGGCGTTTCCGCCGTCTCCCCGGCGCGCACCGTGCGGCAGGGCGGGCAGTCCATGGCCACCATATCCGGCGCGTGCAAATCGCGCAGCGTCATGCCCCGGCAAAACGCCTGATAGCCAAAGTCCTTGTCGGTGTTATCGATGCGGTAGTATCCGTTGAATTCGTTGACGACGTCGTGCAGCTCCGTAAAGACAAAACCGCACAGCTTTTCCTGCAGCCTAAACTCGTTGAGCATGTAGTGGTACTGCCACGCCAGGTCGCTGTCGCCCGCGGAACCGTCCACGCCCCAGACCATGCCGCATTCGCTGTTGAGCAGCGGCGCGCCGTTTTGCCGGTTGCCGCCGATGAAGTTGAAATCCGAGCCGGGGAACGTCTTTTCCACCACCTCGCGCACATGGCGGCGCAGGGTTTCATAGCCGTGCAGGTAGAAATGCCAGGTATTCAGGTCGGTTTCCACATGGTCGTAGCGGCAGGCGGAGTTGTCCTCTATCAGGCGCGTCGGGTCATGGGCCCGGGCGCTGCGGTAGATGTCCCGCACCCATGCCTGCGTTTGGGGCGTGTACACGCGCGCGTCCCCCTTGCCGTCCAGCAGGCCCCAGCTTTCGTTGAACATCACCCAGGAGAAGATGGAAGGATGGTTGAAGTCGCGGTCAAAGATGGCGCGCCACTGTCCCTCGTAGGCGGCCCGCGCCTTTTCCTCCGGCGGCCCCCAGAAGCAGGGGATGTCCGCCATGACCAGCACGCCCAGCTTGTCCAGCCAATACAGCCTGCGCGGGTCTTCAGCCTTGATATGCAGGCGCACCATGTTCAGCCCCAGCCGCTTGACGCGCCAGGCTTCCTCGCGCATGTCGTCGTCCGTCGGATAGGTGAAATGGCCCAGCGGATGGTACGCCTGGTCGAGCACGCCGTTGAGATAGACGGGGCGGCCGTTGAGCGCGATGTGGGAAAAATCGCGGCCCGGCGCGCGCACGGCGGCAATTTCCCGCACGCCGAAATAGGTTCCCACCGTATCCTCGCCCAGCGTCAGCGTGCCTTCGTACAGGAACGGGTCGTCCGGCAACCACAGGCGCGGGTTTTCCAGCGTCAGACAGAGCGAAGCGGTTCCGCCCGAGACGGCGGCGGACCAGGCGCGGCCCGCAAAGGCGGCGGTCAGCACGGTTCCCTCCGGCGCGTGCGCGCGTGCGGTCAGCTCCACGCGCCCGTCCCTGTGGGGAAGGAAACGGAAATCCTCCAGATATGCTTCCGGCCGCGCTTCCAGCCACACGCTCTGCCAGATGCCCTGGATGTCGCCATAGCCCTGTTTGCCGTAGGGCTGCCATGAAAGCCGGTCGTCCTGCGCGCGGACCTCCACCGTGTTTTCGCCCGGACGCCAGACGCCGCTGACATCCAGCGCAAAGGGCGTATAGCCGCCCTCGTGGCTGCCGGCATGGACGCCGTTGACATACACGTCCGCCCGGTAGTCTACCGCGCCGAAGCACAGGAAAATCCGCCGGCCCGGCCGCTCGAAGCGAACGGAGCGGCGGTACCAGCCCACGCCGGCCTCGTCGCGCGCGACGCCGGACAGCGGGCACACCCAGGAAAAAGGCACGGTGATGCGCAGCGGATAGCAGTCGCGCGCACGGGCAAAATCGGCCTCCTGCGCTTCCTGACCTGCGGGAAAGAGCGCAAAGTCCCATTCGCCGTTGAGACAGAGCCAGTCATTGCGGATGCGGTCGGGGCGCGGAAATTCGCTGCGGGGAATGGCCGCCATAAAAAACAACCTCCTGTATGTCAGCATGCATGCCGCAGGCGGCATGGCGGGCGATGCCGTATGACGATATCATAGCCCAAAGGCGTCCGAACATCAAGAGCATCGCGCGGACGGCGCAAACAATTCGCGTTTTTCGGCGTCCCGAAAAAGGGGTTTGTCTCTGATTTGTAGTATATTATGTCACGGGTTGCCGACGTGTATGACCCGCGGCCGATGGGCGCTGCAAAGGAGGAGCGTTATGTCCATACGCGAACAAATCCAGGAACGGGAAAAGGCTTGGCTTGCGCCGTGGGCATGCCGCCAGACCCGGGGACGGGAAAAACCAATCAGTCCGGACGACCTGCGCACCGAGTTTCAGCGCGACCGCGACAGAATTATCCACTCCAAGGCGTTCCGGCGGCTGAAATTCAAAACCCAGTGCTTTTCCACCAACGACGACGAGTTCAGAACGCGCCTGACCCATACGCTGGAGGTGGCGCAGATTGCCCGCACGCTTGCCCGGGCGCTGCGGCTCAACGAAGACCTGGCGGAGGCCATCGCGCTGGGGCATGATTTGGGGCATACGCCCTTTGGCCACATGGGCGAGCGGACGCTCAACCGCCTGATGCCCGAAGGGTTTCGCCATCGGGAACAGAGCCTGCGCGTGGTGGACGTGCTGGAAAACCAGGGGGAAGGGCTGAACCTGACCTGGGAAGTGCGCGACGGCATCGCGCACCATTCCGGCTCGGTGGCGCCGTCCACGCTGGAGGGCCAGTGCGTCAGCCGCGCGGACCGCATTGCATATATCAACCACGATATCGACGACGCGCTGCGCGCCGGCGTGCTTTCCCGGGACGACCTGCCGCGCGATTTGACGCGCGTGCTGGGCGCGTCGCACGGCGAGCGCATTGATACCATGATTCGCGACATTATACGCCAGAGCGCGGACGGAGCCGGCGTGCGCATGTCCGAGGAGGTGGGGCAGGCGACGCTGGCCATGCGGACGTTCCTGTTCGAGCGGGTGTACCATCGCCATTCCGCACGGGAGGAGGAACGGAAAATCTCGCGCCTGATCGAGGCGCTGTATGACCACGTGCTCCGGCATCCGGAGGTCATGCCCGCCGATTATCTCGCGCGCAGCCGGACCCAGGGGCTGGAACGGTCGGCGGGCGATTTTGTGGCCAGCATGACCGATCATTATGCCATACAATACTTTGAAAGCCTGTTTCTGCCGGCCTATCAGCCTGCGGAGGACCTGCGCGCGCCTTCGAATGGGACAATTTTATGACGAAAACTTGCAGGAAAATACGTCACCGCGGCGAATGAATGCATGAGCGCCGCATTGCATGACGCTCCGGATTCGGACGGCGAAGGGAGGTAGGATGGCACGCGGTATCCTCCGGAGTGGATTGAGGAGCTTCGCGCCCGCGCGGAGATTGTCTCGGTCGTATCGGAATATGTCCAGCTTCGCCAGAATGGACGCAGGTATTGGGGCCTTTGTCCGTTCCATCATGAGAAGACCGCGTCCTTCAGCGTCGATCCGGATAAGGGAATGTACTATTGCTTCGGCTGCAAGGCGGGCGGCACGGTCATCCAGTTCGTCATGGAGGCCGAGCACATGGATTTCGGCGAGGCGGTGCGCTACCTGGCCGACAAGGTGCATATGCCGCTGCCCAAGCAGGTGGATGCGGCCCGGGAGGCGCAGGAACGATCCCGCCGGGAAACCATCCTCGCGCTGAACCGCAAGGCCGCGCTCTGGTTTCACGAGCGCCTGTACGCGCCGGAGGGCGCGCGCGCGCTGGCATACCTGCACGGCCGCGGGCTGGACGATGCGGCCATCCGCATGTTCGGACTGGGCGCGGCCCCGGCGGGCTGGGACGCGCTGACGCGCCGCCTGACGGAGGAGGGCGCGGAGCCGCAGGCGCTGGTCGCGGCGGGGCTTTCGGTGGAAAAGGGCGGCAAGCGCTTTGACATGTTCCGCGACCGGGTCATGTTTCCCATCGTCAGCGCCCATGGAGCGGTGCTCGGCTTTGGCGGCCGGATGATGGGGGACGGACAGCCCAAATACCTGAACACCGCGGATACCCCCGCATTCAACAAGCGCCTGAACGTGTACGCGGCCAACCTGCTGAGAAAAAGCCGGGGCCTCCGGCGCGTGCTGCTGGTGGA
>NHCFR05603__coassemble_323_pt1 | contig 44074 bp, 38 predicted proteins | sample NHCFR05603__metabat2_high_PE_044 | metagenome-assembled genome bin NHCFR05603
GCAGGGGAAACGTGTCCTGGCGACAAAGGCCCGCGCAGCCGGCCTTTGTCGACAAACTGAAGCGCGCCGAAAAACGCGCTTTTCCCCCGGCATAATTGCAGGCTTTGGGCACAAAGGGGCTTTACAACCGGCGATTTTTCCGTATAATAGAGAAAACATAGCCCCTGCGGTGACGGAGACGCGCCCGGGAGGCCGGCAGGCAAAGCGAATCGGGGAGGGTGGAAGCCCGATGCTGCCGCTCCACGCGGACATCACTCCCGAGCGGGACGGGTCGCCTCCGGTATCGGGCGCACAAGCGGGCGCGCGCAGCGCGCCAAATTGGGTGGTACCGCGAAAGCAGCCTTTCGTCCCAAGCAGGGACGAGGGCTTTTTCTTTCGCCGGGAAGCGGAAAAGGAGCGGAGAACATGTTTGATAAGGTAAGCCAAAGCCTGGATTTCCTCGCCCGGGAGCGCGAGGTGCTCAAGTTCTGGAAGGAGGAGGACGTATTTCGCAAGTCGCTGCCTCTGCGCCAGGGCTGCCCTGCCTTTACGTTCTATGACGGGCCGCCAACGGCCAACGGCAAACCGCATATCGGGCATGTGCTCACGCGCGCCATGAAAGACCTGATTCCGCGCTACCGCACCATGAAGGGCTACGACGTCCTGCGCAAGGCGGGCTGGGATACCCATGGCCTGCCCGTGGAGCTGGAGGTGGAAAAGCAGCTGGGGCTGGACGGGAAGGAGCAGATTGAAGCCTACGGCATCGAGCCGTTCATCCAGGCGTGCAAAACATCCGTTTGGAAATACCTGCACGAATGGGAAATCATGAGCGACGCGGTGGGCTTCTGGTGTGACATGGAGCACCCGTATGTCACCTACGACAACAACTATATCGAGTCCGTCTGGTGGTCGCTGAAAAAGGTGCATGAAAAGGGGCTGCTGTACAAGGGGCATAAGGTCGTGCCCTACTGCCCGCGCTGCGGCACCGCGCTGTCCAGCCACGAAGTGGCGCAGGGCTACAAGAACGTCAAGGAGACTTCCGCGTTCGTGCGCTTTGCCATCCGGGGCGAGGAGGGCGCGTACCTGTGGGCCTGGACCACGACCCCCTGGACGCTGCCGTCCAACGTGGCGCTGTGCGTCAACCCCAAGGAAGACTATACCCGCCTGCGGTATCAGGGCGAAATCGCCGTGATGGCCGACGCGCTCATCCCTGCGGTGCTGGGCGAGGACGCGCAGTATGAAAAGCTGGAAACCGTCAAGGGCGAGGCGCTGTGCGGGATGGAGTATGTGCCGCTTTGGGACGCCAAACCGCAGGAACACGCCTACTATGTCGTGGCGGACGGCTATGTAACCCTGACGGACGGCACGGGCATCGTCCATATTGCGCCGGCGTTCGGCGAGGACGACGCGCGCGTGGGGCGCGACAACGGGCTGCCCTTTGTGCAGCTGGTGGACCCCTGCGGCTGCTTTACGCCCGGGACGCGCTGGGAGGGCCGCTTCGTCAAGGACTGCGACCCGGACATCCTGGACGAATTGCGCGAGCGCGGCCTGCTGGTAAAGGCCGTGCCGTATGCGCACGACTATCCGTTCTGCTGGCGCTGCGATACGCCGCTGCTGTACTATGCCCGCGCCGGATGGTTCATCCGCATGACCGCCGTGCGCGACGAGCTGCTGGCCAACAACCGGTCCATCCGCTGGCTTCCCGAAAACATCAAGGAAGGCCGCATGGGCAATTTCCTGGAAAACGTCGTCGACTGGGCGCTGACCCGCGAACGCTACTGGGGCACGCCGCTGCCGGTCTGGGTCTGTCCGCAGGGGCATATCCATGTGGTCGGCTCCATTGCGGAGCTGCGCGCGATGGGACGGAATGTGCCGGAGAATATTGAGCTGCACCGGCCCTATGTGGACGAAATTGTCCTGACGTGTCCGCAGTGCGGGCAGGAGATGCACCGCGTCAAGGAGGTCATCGACTGCTGGTACGATTCCGGTTCCATGCCCTTCGCGCAGTGGCATTACCCCTTTGAGCACAAGGAAGAATTTGAAGCGCGCTTCCCCGCGCAATTCATCTCCGAAGCCATCGACCAGACGCGCGGCTGGTTCTACACGCTGCTGGCCATTTCCACGCTGGTTTTCGGCCGCGCGCCGTTTGAGACGTGCCTGGTGCTGGGCCATGTGCAGGACATGGAGGGGCGCAAGATGTCCAAGCATCTGGGCAACGTCATCGCCCCTGCGGACGTGCTGGAAAAGCAGGGCGCGGACGCGGTGCGCTGGTACTTCTATGTCAACGGCGCGCCGTGGCTCCCCAGCCGTTTCTCCAGCGACGCGGTCAGCGAAGTGCAGCGCAAGTTTATGGGCACGCTGTGGAACACCTACGCTTTCTTCGTGCTCTACGCCAACATTGACGAATTTGACCCCAAGGCGCACCCCCTGGAGCGCGCGCAGCTGTCGTTGATGGACCGTTGGCTGCTCTCCCGCCTGCATTCCCTGATTCGGACCGTGGACGAAGGGCTGAGCCAATACCGCGTGACCGAAAGCAGCCGCGCCATCGCCGCATTTGTGGACGAGCTGTCCAACTGGTATGTCCGCCGCTGCCGGGAGCGCTTCTGGGGCAAGGGCATGGCCGGCGATAAGGAGGCCGCGTTCGCTACGCTGTACCACGTGCTCGCCACGCTCTCGCGCCTGCTGGCGCCGTTTACGCCGTTCCTGGCGGAATCCATCTATCGCAACCTGGTCTGCCATCCCTATCCGGACGCGCCCATCAGCGTGCACCTGTCCGATTTCCCGGCCTGCGACGAGACGCGCATCGACCCGGCGCTGGAGGAAAACATGCGCGCCCTTATCGAGGTCGTCCAGCTGGGACGCGCCTGCCGCAGCGCCGCCAATATGAAAACCCGCCAGCCCGCCGCCGCACTCTATGTCAAGGGCGCCGCGTTCCCGGAGGACTTTGCGGCGCTGGCGCGCGAGGAGCTCAACGTCAAGGACGTGCGCTTTGTCGCCGACGCGCGCGAATTTACCACCTATACCCTCAAGCCGCAGCTGCGCACGCTGGGCAAGAAATACGGCCGCCTTCTCAACGCCATCCGCGAGGCCCTGGCCGCCATGGACGGCAACAGCGCGGTGGACGCCTTCGCGCGCGGCGAGAGCCTGCGCCTGATGGCGGGAGATACCGAGGTCGTGCTGGCGGAAGAAGACGTGCTCGTCAACCCCGCGCAGAAGGCGGGCTTTGTCGCCGAGAGCGACGGCGGCGTCACCGTCGTGCTGGACACCAACCTGACCGAAGCCCTGATTGCGGAAGGGTATGCGCGCGAAATCGTCTCCAAAGTGCAGACCATGCGCAAGGACGCGGGCTTTGAGGTGACGGACCGCATCAGCATCGGGCTGCGGGCCGGAGACGCGCTGCGCGCCGCAGTGGAAGGCGCGCGCGAGGACATTCTGGCGGCGACGCTGGCGACCACGCTGTCCGGCGAGGCGCCGGAGGGGGTCGCCTGGAAGGCCTGGAACATCAACGGCGAGGCGGCGGAAATCGCCGTCTGGCCGGCGTAAGGCTGCGGAGGAGGAACCCATGTACCGCTGTATGGGCTGGACGGATTTTGAAGTGTTGGACACCGGCGAGGGAGAAAAGCTGGAACGCTGGGGACGCTATCTCCTGCGCAGGCCCGACCCGCAGGTCATATGGCCCAGACAGGACGAGGCGCTCTGGGAGCGGGCGGACGCTTGCTATCACCGCAGCGCGCGGGGCGGGGGCGCGTGGTCGTTCGCCCGCGCGCTGCCCGAACGCTGGACGCTGGCCTATGGGGATTTGCGCTTTTATGTGCGCCCGACCGGTTTTAAGCACACCGGCCTGTTCCCCGAGCAGGCGGCCAACTGGGACTGGATGGCCGAGCGCGTCGGCCGCCGCCTCCGGCACGGCCGGCCCGTGCGGGTGCTCAACCTCTTCGCCTATACCGGCGGCGCCACGCTCGCTTGCGCCGGCGCGGGCGCGTCGGTCTGCCATGTTGACGCCGCCAAGGGGATGGTGCAGTGGGCGCGCGAGAACTATGCGCTCAGCGGGCTGCCCGAAGGGCGCGTCCGATGGATAGTGGACGACGCGCTCAAATTCGTCCAGCGCGAAATACGCCGCGGCAGCCGCTATGAAGGCATTCTGATGGACCCGCCCAGCTATGGGCGGGGCCCGGGCGGCGAGGTGTGGAAGCTGGAGGACCGCGTGTTTTCTCTGGCGGACGCCTGCGCGCAGGCGCTGTCCGACGAGCCGCTGTTCTTTCTGCTGAACAGCTATACCACGGGATTGCAGCCGGCCGTGCTGCAAAACCTGCTCCGCATCGCCGTACAGGGCAGGCACGGCGGCCGTGCGGAGGCGGAAGAGCTGGTGCTGCCCGTCCGCGCCGGCGGCACGCTCCCCTGCGGCGCGTCCGGACGATGGACGGCGGAGGCGGAATGAAGACTCCGGACGTGCTCTATTGCGACAACCATGTGCTCGTGGCGGTCAAGCCCCCCAACGTGCCTGCACAGGCCGACATCTCCGGGGATGAGGACATGCTCACGATGATGCGCGCCTATGTCAAGGAACGCTATCAGAAGCCCGGCGCGGTATTTCTGGGCCTGGTGCACCGGCTCGACCGGCCCGTGGGCGGCCTGATGGCGTTTGCGCGCACTTCCAAGGCCGCCTCGCGCCTGTCCGGGCAGCTGCGCACGCACGCGATGCGCCGGGAGTATCTGGCCATAGCGCGCGGCGACGCGCCGGACGAGGCGCGGTTGGAGGACCTGCTGCCCCGCGAGGGCGGAGCGCCCCAGAGCGCGGTTTTGCACTACCGGACGCTCCAGCGCGCGGACGGCCTTTCGCTGCTGGCCGTGCGCCTGGAAACCGGCCGCAAGCACCAAATCCGCATTCAGCTCTCCCGCGCCGGCCTGCCGCTTTGGGGCGACGCCCGCTACGGCCGCGGCCGGCCGGGCGAGCAGATTGCCCTGTGGGGCGCGCGCCTGACCTTCACGCATCCGACCCTGGGCCGGGACATGTGCTTTGCTGCCCCGCCGCCCACGTCGTATCCCTGGAACAAATTCAATATTATTGATTTCTGATTTAATTTTCTTAAGATTAAAATTGACAAAATTAAGTCCGCATGCTATACTCCTGTCAAGGGAGGGATGGTATGCAGCGTTATCCTGCGCCCACGGCATGCCCGGTTTGCGGCGCGCAGATGCGGGTGACGCATTTGAAATGCGACAGGTGCCAGACGGAGTTGACGGGGAATTTCGCGCCGTGCCGTTTCTGCGCGCTGCCAGAAAAGGACTTGCGCTTTATCGAGACATTCCTGCGGTGCCGGGGCTCCATCAAGGACGTGGAGCGCGCGCTGGGCGTCAGCTATCCGACGGTGCGCAACATGCTCGACAGCGCGCTCCGGGCGCTGGGCTACGAGACGGGGACCGAAGCCGGACGCGAAGAGGGAGACAGACGGCAGGTGCTGGAACTGCTGAACCGGGGGGAAATCGACGCGCGGGAGGCTGTGGCGCGGCTGAAGGCCCTGCGGGAGAAAGGGGAGGAAAGCGATGAACGAAGAAAAAAAGAAGATTCTGCAGATGCTCTCGGAAGGCAAGATTAAGGCGGAGGAGGCGGCCCTGCTGCTGGAGCAGCTGGAAAGCCCGCGCCGGGAAGACGCGCCCGGGCGCACGGACGAGAAAATGCTGCGCGTGCGCATCTCCGCCAGCGAACCGGGCAGGGAAACGCCGGTGCAGGTGGCCGTCAATCTGCCGCTGAAGGCCGCGCGCCTGGCCGGGCAGATTCTCCCCTCCCTGATTCCGCGCAGCGCGCGCGAGGAAATCCGGGCGCGCGGCGACGCGGACTGGCTGGAAATGGACTTCGGGGCGCTGGCCGACGCGCTGTCGGAGACCGGCGGCGATATCGTCCGCATAGAAACGGAGGGCGAGGACGAAAAGGTCCTGGTGCGCGTGTATGTGGAATAGGGGCGGCCTGTGGCTGGGGCGTATACGGCTGAAAGAAGGCGGGCGTTGCCTGTGCATGCCGGTGCCGGTGTATGTGCTGGGCGATTTGCTGGAATCGGCGGAGGATATTTGCGCGCTGATTCTGCCATGCCTGGGCCTGCCGAACTGGGCCGCACGGCTGCGGGAGATGCTCTGCGCGCTGTGCAGCGCGGATACCGGGTTCAGGGTGGAATGCAACGGCATGAAACTGGAAATACAATGCTTGTATCAGGGAGGACGCGGGAATGACGGGCGTTGCGCTTAGATTTTTCGGATGCACGGCGGCGATGCCGCTGGCGGCTTGGCTGCTGCCAGGCGTACATGCGGCGGAAATGGCGCAGGCATGGATGGCCGGTCTGCTGCTGGCGCTGCTGTATCTGCTGCTGCGTCCGCTGCTCAAGCTCCTGCTGTCTCCCTTTAACTGCCTGACGTTCGGCCTGGTCGGCCTGCTGCTGGACGCCGGTTTCGTGCTCCTGGCCGACCGTTGGATGGACGGCTTTGCGGTGGACGGCTTTCTCTGGGCGCTGGCGGCGTCCCTGATGACCAATTTCCTGCGCGAGGGCGCAGGCATGCTCGCCGGCAAAAAGAGGTAAGCGCGCGAAAGCGCGAAAGGGCCCGGCCCTCTCGCGCTTCTCCCCGGGAATCGACTGCCTCGGCGCGCGAAAGCGCGCGCATCTGTCCCGTGAACGTCCCTTCTGCCGCGGCCGGCTGCGCTATGCCTCGCCCGCCGCCTGCCGGCGCGCCGTGGCAGCGTTCTGCTGGCCCGAGGCCGGCTTTTTGCCGCGACCGCGCCCCCCGCGCCGGCGGGTTTTGCTGTCCGCCGCCTTGTCGTCAAAGTATTTCGAAAGCTCTTCGTCCGGCGCATAGACCGTGCGCGTCCAGGCAAACTGGTTATCTCCCTTATGCCGCACCCGATAGCGCACCAGATGGCGGCCGTGCACGCGGCAGACGCCCATGCGCATCCACTTGTCCCCGCTGCTGACGCGTTTGGGCTCCAGCTTCATGACCATCCCGCATTCCGGACAGCACACCGGCGCGGCCGTGCAGTGCTGGCGCGCCAGCGCGCGCGTCTCAAAGCCGCCCTCGCTGCCAGCGGAAATGAATTTCTTTTGCAAAAAGAGGCGGTTTTCGGTTCTCTTGGGCTTGGGCGGCTCCGCCAGCTTTTCCATGCCGCTTTGCATATCCAGCTTGGCGCAGACGCCCACGGTAATGTACGCGTCGTTGAGCGCGTCATGGTGCGTCAGCCCGTCCTCCACCCCCAGGGTTTCGGCCGCCTTGGCCAGCGCCGTCTGGATGCGGCTGCCCAGAATCTGCCGGGCGTAAATCAGCTGCGCGTCAAACCACTGGGCGGGATTCTGCGCCGGAAGGCGGTAGAAGGCCAGGTTGCGCTGCAAAACGCGCAAATCGTCCCCGCCCCAGGTGATAAAGCGCTCCGCGCCGCCGCACCAGTCCGTAAACATCTGGTAGGCCACCGGAAAGTCCAGGCCACGGTCAATGTCCGCCTGCGTCTTTTGAATCACGCGCGCCACATGCTTGGACAGCTTGCGCCTGCCGGGCAGGCGCACGCCCACCGAAAACGTATCCAGCACGCGAAAGTCCTGCGTGACCTTGACCGCGCCAATCTGGATGATTTCATGGGGCATGACGACGCCGCTTGCCGATACGGGCGTGCGCATCCAGCGCGGGTACTGATTCCATTCCAGGTCTACCACGACATACTCGGGCCCTTCGTAAGGCGCTTGTTTCCGCGCGCCGGCAAACATGGCGCGCAGGCGTGAAAAGCATTGCGTAAAAAAGGCTTTCAAACTCATCCCGTATTTCACAACCCCATCCGGGCTCTCCCCGTTCTGTGTGCCCGCCACGGGGCACTTTTGTCATTATAGAGGAATGCGGACGGTTTGACAAGCGTTTTCACGCACGTTCCAGACCTTGTCAGGCGGGCTTTTCGCCGCGCGTCCGCCGCCTCATTCCGTTCGCAGCGCCACGACCGGATCCTTCCGCGCCGCAATGCGCGAGGGAATCAGTCCCGCCACCAGCGTCAGCGCCATGCTGATGGCCACCAGAATCGCCGCGCCCGCGCCCGGCAGAATGGCCGCCCGCGCAATGCCGGTCAGCCGGTCCACCACCACATTGGCCGGGAACGTCAGCACCCAGGTCACCAGAATGCCCAGCAGCCCTGCGCAGAAGCCGATAATGAGCGTCTCGGCGTTAAACACGCGGGAGATATCCCGCTTGGACGCGCCGATGGAGCGCAGAATGCCGATTTCCTTGGTGCGTTCCAGCACGGAAATGTAGGTGATAATGCCAATCATGATGGACGATACCACCAGCGAAATGGCCACAAAGGCGATAAGCACGTAGGTAATGGCGTTAATAATGGTGGAAACCGACGACATCATCAAGCCGACGTAGTCCGTATAGTTGATGACGTCGCCCTCCCGCCCCTCGTCCATGGCGGCCTGGTTGTATTCCGCAATCAGCGCGACCAGCGCGTCCTTGGCCTCAAAATCCCGCGGGTACAGGCTGATGGACGCGGGCTTGTCCAAATCGGCCACGCCCAGGCGCGCCAGATTCTGCGCGTAGGTCGCGTCGGACACGCCCTGCGCCGCATAGGTCTGCATCAGCGCGTCCAGCTCCGCCTCGGAAAAGATGGACAGGTAGGCCTGCCTGTCCTCCGGCAGCATTTCCAGCGTATAGTCACCCTCGTCGTCCAGGGCAAAGGGAAGGCCGGTGAACACATCCGTCTGCGGCGACGCCAGCTGCTGCTGCACAATGGCGCATTGCGCCGTCTGTTCCACCGCATATTCCGTCAGCGCGGCGGTATACCCAATCATGCCGTACTCGCCGGTCGTGACCAGCGCGTCCTCGACAGGCCGCACAATGCCCACGATGCGGATTTCCGGCGCATCCTCCAGCAGCGCCGCCAGGAACGCCTCGTCCTGGGATTTATCCACCCATCCGCCCTGCCCGTCGGGTTCGTAGCACTGCGCGGGCAGCAGCAGCCGGAACCGGAGCGAAAGCAGCTCGTCGAAGGAAAAGCTCGTCTCTTCCGTCTCCAGCGTCTCGCCGCGCATCACCTTCTGCAGCAGGGACGGCAGCTCGCGCTGATCCTTCAGGCCCAGCGCGTAGAGCGTCATGTCGCTTATCTGGTTATTTCGGCCCACAATCAGCACCGCTTCGTCGTAAGCGGCGGGCAGCCGTCCGCCGAGCACCTCGTATTGCGTCTCCATGACCGCCTCTCCGCCGGGCAGCTCGCGCCAGACGTTCATACCGCCCGCCCCCATGCCCATGCCCGACGCCGACGCCATGGATGCAAACGCCGACCCCGACTGCGCGGACGTCATATCCGCGTACATGCTGGTGCCGGTCATGTTTTCCATGACCGTGCTGGGGTTCACCTGCGTGACGCCGTTGACGCCTTCCATGTTGTACAGATTCAGCGTGACGCCATAGCCGTATTGGATGCTGGTGGTGTTTTCGGCAAAGCGCGAATCGGCGTCCATGTACGCCTTGAACGCTTCCAGGTTGTTGGTGGTAATCTCCGAAAGCATGGCGTTAATCATGTCGTACATGATGGTGCTGGTGTAGACGCGGTCCGCCTCGCGCGGGGCATCGTCCTCCCCGCCGCCCGCGCCCATCATGGAGGTGAGCAAATTGCCGGCGTCAATGGTTTCGGAAGTGATGGAAAGCGGGTAGGCGCCCAGCGTATTTTCCTCCACGCCGTCGATATACGCCTGCAAGCCCGTAGAGAGCGAAAGGATGAGCGCAATGCCGATAATGCCGATGCTCCCGGCCAGCGCCACCATCAGCGTCCTTCCCTTTTTGGTCATCAGGTTGTTCAGGCTCAGCGACAACGCCGTTCGAAAGCTCATCGACGGCCTTTTCTGCGCCTTTGCGCGCGCCTCCTGCGCCCGCGGCGCTTCTTCAAAGGGCATGGAATCGTCCGTCACGCGCCCGTCCAGCAGGCGGATGATGCGCGTGGAGTAGCGCCCGGCGAGCTCCGGGTTGTGCGTCACCATGATGACCAGACGGTCCTGCGCGATTTCTTTCAGGATTTCCATAATCTGCACGCTGGTGCCGGAGTCCAGCGCGCCGGTCGGCTCGTCCGCCAGCAGAATCTCCGGGTCGTTGACCAGCGCGCGGGCGATGGCCACGCGCTGCATCTGCCCGCCGGAGAGCTGGTTGGGCCTTTTGCGCAGCTGGTCCCCCAGGCCGACGCGTTCCAGCACCGCCACGGCGCGCCGTCTCCTCTCCGCCTTGGACACGCCCGACAGCGTCAGCGCCAGCTCCACGTTGGACAGCACGGACTGGTGCGGAATCAGGTTGTAGGTTTGAAAGACGAAGCCTACGGAGTGGTTGCGGTAGGCGTCCCAGTCCCCGTCGCGAAACTCCCGGGTTGACTTCCCGTCAATGGACAGGTTGCCCTCGTCATAGCGGTCCAGCCCGCCGATAATGTTCAGCAGCGTGGTTTTTCCGCAGCCGGACGGGCCGAGGATGGAGACGAATTCGCTGCGCCGAAACGCCAACGAGACCCCCTTGAGGGCCTCGACCTTGGTATCGCCGGATATATACTGCTTATGGATATTGTCGAGCCTGAGCATTGCCGTTCCTTTCTCCTTTCCTTATTTGGCGCAAGATTTTCCGCGGCCCGCGCCGCCCCGCCCATGGCTAATAGAAGCGGTAATACCGGTTGCCTCCGCAGAAGCCGGCGTTACACAGGCAATTGCACAGCAGGTTTGCCAAACACAGGTACAGGCAGGGATTGCCGTTTCGGATTGCGCACGGCGGCATGCCGCCGAATCCGCCGCCGAAATCCTGATACGCGCGCCCGCCGCCCTGCATTTCCTCCAGCAGCGCCTGGTATTCGAAATTGTTCGGATCCATCTGCACGGCGCGGCGCGCGTCGGAGAGCGCCGCGACGCTGTTGCCCAGACCGCGGTTGGCCAGCGCGCTGAGGTAATACCATTGCGCCGTCCTGTTCTGGATGCGCGCCAGGACGTTCAGCGCCTCCTGGTAGCGGCCAAAGTGCAGGTAATTGACGGCGGCCTGCATCTCGGGCGCGTACTGCTGCTGTCCGTAGCCCGACGGGCCGTAGCCGCTCTGTCCGCCGCTGCCGCCGTAGCTGCTTTGCCCGCCATAGCGCGATCCGGACGCGCGTCCTCCCTCTTTGCGCATCTTCATGATTTCCGCGTACGCCTCGTTGATTTTGCGCATCATCGCCTCGGAGGAAGCCGACCCCTGGTTGACGTCCGGGTGATATTTTTTTGCCAGCCTGCGGTAGGCCGACTTAATCTCGTCGTCCGACGCGTCGGGGGAAACCCCGAGCACGCGGTATGGATCTTCATGCATCGTCCGTTTTCCTTTCCCGGCCCTGTTGTGTCTCCTGTTGCTCCTGTTTCTCCTGTTGCTCCTGTTTCTCCTGCTTTTCCTGCTTCTCTTGTTTCTCCTGTTTCTGCCGCTTTTCCTGTTTTTGCTGCTTTTTTTGTTGCAGCAGGGCGTATTTGCCCCAGACGCCGCTGTAGAGGATATTGCGCAGAATGGCCGCGTCCTGCAGGATGGGCAGGGTTTCAAACTCCCGCGTGCAGTCGGCCATCAGCATGGTCAGCGCGTCCTTGCACAGCAGCTCGTAGTCCTCCCGCTCCGCCAGGGCCTTGAGCGGGTTGAACCGCCCCTTTTTCAGGTCGCCGGGCAAATCCTCGTAGGCGTCCATAAAGTATACGAAGCGGCCCATGGCATCCCCCATCGCCTCCAGGGTGGGCGCCCAGAGATCCTCCCGCCAGGCGAACAGCGTCCCTATCATGTCGCCGGAACAGCGCGCGGGCGCGTCGATATCCGGGCACGCTTCTTTTTCCAGCTTCGCCAGGGCCTGCAGGCTCCCGGCGATGCGCGCGCATTTCCCGGGATACTTCGACTCCACCTGCGCATATCCCTTCCTGAGCAGCCTCGCCTGCGCGGCATGCGGCAGGCTTCCGTCGTCGCGCCAGTTGTCCAGGCACATATGATAGCTCAGCGCCACGTTCATATCCGCGGCATACTCGAACGCCTCGTTATAGACGGTATCATGCTTCCGCCTGGGATGCAGCGCGCAGCGGGTCTGGCCGGCGGTTTCTTCCAGCTCATAGAGGGCGGAAAGCAGGATGACCAGAAACGTCATGTCGTAGCTGAGCGTCACCTGGCCGCGAAAGCCGTAGCGTTCCCGCAGCACGCGGCACAGCCCGCAGTAAAACGAGCGAAAGCGCAGGTATTCGCCTTCCGTCAACGCGGCGCGGTTGATGGATACATAGCCGAACATGGCGCATCATTCCTCCCGGCTGCGCGGCGTAAACTCGGCGTCCTGCGCCCCGTCGCCCGCAGCGCCGTTTTCCGCCGTTCCCTCCGGCGGGGCGCCGTCGTCCCTTTCCGATACGCCCAGGGCGTTGAGCGTCTCCTCCAGCGCGTCCGCGGTGCGGAGCTTCTCCGCCGCGTCCTTGCCCCGCCGGGCCTTCTGCGCGGCATGGAGCGGCGCCTGCAGGCGGCCCTGGTCCTCGCGCGAAAGGCGTTTGCGCGCGCTTTCGGCGCGATAGAGCAGATGGTCCAGCCGGTTGTCGGCCTCGGCCTCCTCGCGGCGGCGCTTGTCCTCGATGGCGTAGCGGCGGGCGTCTTCCATGGCGCGGTCAATTTCGGCCTGGCTCATGTTGGAAGAGCCGGTGATAACAATCTGCTGCTGTTTGCCCGTGCCCAAATCGCGCGCGGTGACATGCACGATGCCGTTGGCGTCAATGGCGAACGTCACCTCGATTTGCGGCACGCCGCGCATCGCCGGGCGAATGCCGCTGAGGCGGAACTTGGCCAGGGACTTGTTGGCGCTGGCCATCTCCCGCTCCCCCTGCAGGACATGGACTTCCACGCTGGTCTGGAAATTGGCGGCGGTGGTATAAATTTCGCTGCGCTGCACGGGGATGGCGGTATTGCGGTCGATAATGCGGGAGAACATGTTGCCCAGCGTCTCAATCCCCAGCGACAGCGGCGTCACGTCCAGCAGCAGCAGGCTCTTGACGTCGCCGCCCAGCACGCCTCCCTGAATGGCGGCGCCCATGGCCACGCATTCGTCGGGATTGATGCCCTTGAAGGGGTCCTTGCCCGTAAAGCGGCGCACCGCCTCCTGAACCGCCGGGATGCGGCTGGAGCCGCCCACCAGCAGCACGCGCCCCAGGTCCGCGGGGGTCAATCCGCTGTCCTGCATGGCCTGGCGCACCGGTCCCATCGTCGCCTGCACCAGGTGCGCCGTCAGCTCGTCGAAGCGGGCGCGCGTGATGGTGGTTTCCATATGCAGCGGCCCTTCGCGGCCCGAGGCGAGAAACGGCAGGTGAATCGTCGCGCTCGGCACGCCGGACAGCTCGATTTTCGCCTTTTCCGCCGCCTCGCGCACGCGCTGCATGGCCACGGGGTCGCGCCGCAGGTCCACCTTGTGCTCCCGTTTGAACCTTTCGACCAGCTCGTCGACCAGGCACTGGTCGAAATCGTCGCCGCCCAGCCGGTTGTTGCCGGCGGTGGCCAGCACCTCGATGACCTCGGAGGAAATCTCCAGGATGGACACGTCGAACGTGCCGCCGCCCAGGTCGTACACCATTACCTTCTGGCTGCCCTGCTTGTCCAGCCCGTAGGCCAGCGCGGCGGCGGTGGGCTCGTTGATGATGCGCAGCACGTTCAGCCCCGCAATCTGCCCCGCGTCCTTGGTGGCCTGCCGCTGCGCGTCGGTAAAGTAGGCGGGAACGGTGATGACCGCGTCGGTCACCGGCGCGCCGATGTAGCTTTCCGCGTCGGTCTTGAGCTTTTGCAGAATCATGGCGGATATCTCCTGCGGAGTATACTGCCGGTTGTCAATTTTGACGCGGTAGGAGCTGCCCATCTCCCGCTTGATGGAGGAGACGGTCCGCGCGGCGTTGGTGACGGCCTGCCGTTTGGCCGCGCTGCCCACCAGGCGTTCGCCGTTTTTTGTGAAGGCGACCACGGACGGCGTGGTGCGGCTGCCGTCCGGGCCGGGAATGACCACGGGTTCCCCGCCCTCGATGAAGGCGACGCAGGAATTGGTGGTGCCCAAATCGATGCCGATGATGTTTGCCATGGCGCTCTCCCCCCTCAGCCCTTCGCGGGGAACGTGTGCCCGCACTGCCGGCAATGCACGTTGACCTCGCCCACGCCGCGCGGCAGGCGCAGGCGCGCCTTACACTGAGGGCATACCAGATAGCGGTATTGCTTGCGCCCCTTCAGCCGCGCGACGGCCTGGCGCGCGCCGGAAAGCGCTTTGTCCCGGGCGGACAGATAGGCCTGGTTTTCCGCGTATCGCTTGGCCGTGTTGCGCGAAAACAGCCGGAACACCCCGTATCCCCACAGGACCAGGCACAGGGCCGACAGCACGGCCCAGCCGGTAAACATGGATAGCAGGCAAAGCACCAGCGCCGTCCAGATTGCCGCGCTGCCCAGCTGGTCCGGTCCGTTCCGTCCCTGCATGAACCGAATGAAACCCGCTTTGAACTTTTCAAAAAAACCCATCGTATTCGCTCCTTATGCTCTGTCTTCGTACAGTATATCATACAAACCAAATATTGACACAATATGAACAAAGCGTCAGTTTTCAAATATTCACACCTTGTTCATTTATTTCTGGTATAGTATAGCCAGGAAAATGCCTGTTATCATGGCAATACAATAAGAATTCGAGGTGAAAACGGTGCGAAAACTGCTTTGTCTGCTGCTGGCTCTCGCGTTGACCCCCGCGTTTGCCGGCGCGTCGACGCAAGAGGGTCTGGACGGCCTGCTGTTTGCCGCGGGAAGCGACGTGCTTCAGCCCGCGCTGCTGCAGACCACGTTGTCTTTCGCGCAGACTTCCTCCGCCGAAGCTGCGGCCGAAGCCCTGGAGGCGGCGGGCTTCACGGTGGTGCGTCAGTCGGGCTACGATAAGGCGGTAGACGACGACAGCCACACCTGCGCCTATACCATCGCCCGTCAGGAGCTTTCGGTGAACGGGGAGAGGCGCGTCCTGCTGGCGGTCACCGTCCGCGGCACGAGCACCCCGGGCGAGTGGATGTCCAATTTTGACTTTGCACCTTCCCACAGCGACGATACGGCGGTGGCGGAAAACTTCTTTTTCGCGGCGGAGGCTATCTATGCCGATTTGAAGGCCGAGATAGACGCGGCGGAAAACCCGCTGGTGCTTGTCACCGGCTACAGCCGCGGCGCGGCGTGCGCCAACCTGCTGGGCGTGCTGCTGAACACGGCGTATGACGCGAGCAACGTCTATGTTTATACCTTTGCCACGCCCACCACCATGCGCGGCGCGCGCGCCGAACAGGAATACCCCAACATTTTCAACATCGTCAATCCCGCCGACCTGGCCACACGCCTGCCGCTGGAGGCGTGGGGATACCGGCGGCCGGGCACGGACATCGTCCTGCCCGCCAAAAGCGAGGATATCCAAAGCACCCAGGCGCTCACCGCGACGCTGGCGGAACTGTCCCCGAGCATCTCTTCATACTATGAGGACCTCCATAGCCTGACCTCCCCGGGCACGAGCGAACAGGGCGTGACGGTCTTTGCGTGCCTGCAGGGGCTGTGCGCGTCCATGATGGACGAAACGGCGCCGCAGGAAGCGCAGGCGGACATGAACCAGCTGGCCGCCATGGTACAGGAGGACAGCGACCTGGCGCCCCTCTTCCGCCTTATCCTGCATGACGGCGAGTCGTGGCAGGCCGGCATGTCCTCGCTGCTTGCGCAGCATATGCCCGCCGTTTACCTTGCGCTGCTGGAGCAGACGGACTGGGACAGCTACCTATAAAAAGTGGAATACGATAGTTCCGTATAGAGAAAATGCGGACAGCGCGCCCATGAGGAAAGCCTCCCATGGGCGCGTCCTGTCCCCGCCGCGCGCCCAAAGGAAAACCAGCGCGGGCACCATATCGCTCAGATACCGCGTCCCGTACTGCCAGCCGCCGAAGGTGCGGTGCGTCAGCAGCAGCAGCGCGTGCAGAAGCAGCGTCGCCGCCAGCATGCCGTCTATCGCATCCCCGCGCCGCCTCAGGGCGCGCTCCGCCGCCCGCACGGGCGAGAGCACCACGAGCGGGTTGGTCAGGTAGAAGGCGAAGCCGCACAGCGTGGGAAAGGTCAGCGCCCCGTCGACCACCTGCGGCGGCCGCAGGATGTTGAGAAAGTTGTTCCATACGTTCGACAGCGCAAGCACCGCGTCGCCCGACTCGGTATACTCGGGCAGAAAGCTGTGGCCGAACTCAAAGGGGTTGCCAAACCGCGCATAGTTATACGCGCCGTAGGCAAAGGCAATCGCAAGCGGCGCCGCCACATACGGCAGCATCGCCCGCACGCTGCGCCACAGGCTGTCCGCGCGCACATGGGTATACAATATCCACAGCAGCAGCGGCACATACAGCGCGTTGAGCGGCCGGCAGCCCACGGCCAGCGCGATGCAGACAAGCCCCGCGGCCCAGCCGGCACGGCGCCTGCCCGTGCACAGGCAAAAGGCCAGCATGGTCAGCAAAAACGCCAGCAGCTGCGCCTGGTACCATACGCCGCCCGCCGTCTGCGCGTCGGAAACCGCCAAATCCAGCAGGCTTCCCGCCAGGGCGGCAAACGCCGCCAGCCCCGCCGCATGCGCCGCGGGCAGATAGCGCCGGGCCAGGAAAAAGGCCGCCGCCGCGCCGCCCAGCCAGTACAGCAGGCACATCAGCGCATCCGGGGTTTCCAGGCCGAAGAAGAACGACAGCACCCACATCGGCACGGAGGGCACCGGCGGAAAGCTGACGTAGTATTCGCCTTCGAATATGGCCAGCTCCAGCCAGGGATACTCCCCGTCCAGCATCATCCGCCCGTCGCGCCAGGCCAGCGCCTGCCGGGTATAGCTGTCAAAGGGGCCGTGGGCGAAAAAATCCGTGCCCGTCCGGCCGGCAACATACAGCGCCGTGGCGGTCAGCAGGCCCAGGCACGCCAGCAGCCACAGCGCATCCGAAATCCAGGTTCTTTTTTTGCTCATCTCACTATCCCGGTCGAACCCAGTCGAACGTCCTTGCCCACAAAGCGAAGCATCGCTGCGGCGCGCTTGTCGAACAGGCGCGAGCAGATGCGCTCGGTATACCGTTCCTGCAGCTCCTCGGGCATCAGGTTGGTGCTGACGACGGTGTGCAGCCCGTCCAAATCGCGCTCGTTGATGAGCGTAAAGAGCTGCTCTATGGTGATGTTGCTCAGCAGCGGCTCCACGCCCAGGTCGTCCAGCAGCAGCAGCGGCACGGTCAGCAGCGTCCGAAACGGCTCCACGTCATGCTCGAAGATGCTGGCGCGCATGCGCTCGGTCAGCTGGTAGGCGGTGAGCTTGACGACCGTATGTCCCCGCTCGCGCACGCGGTTGCCGATGCAGTTGAGCAGGAACGTCTTGCCCAGGCCCGACATGCCCACCATCAGCAGGTTCCGGCGCGGGTTGTTCGGGAACAGCTCGGCGTAGGATTCGCACCGCTGGCGCAGGCGCTGCATGTACGAGCGCTGTGTTTCGGGCGTGTCGACCGACAGCGGCTCGTCGGAAAAGACGGAATCGTCGTAGGCGGCAAAGGTTTCCCGGCCGTTGAGCCCGTCGCCCGTGCGGGCGCTGACCAGCGCCTGCATCCGCTGCGTAAAGCACGCGCAGCGTTCCCGCACCGGCTCGCCGACGTAGCCCGTATCCCGGCAGAGGGGGCAGCGGTAGACCGGCTGCAGGTACGCCTCCGGCAGTCCGCACGCCCGCAGGCGCGCCCGCAGGGCGTTGTGCAGCGATTCCAGCTGCCCGCGCAGCACCCCGCTGATGGCATGGGCATCCTGCGGGCTGGCAAACGCCTGGCGCGCCCGGTCCTGAAATATCGCCCTGCGCTCCTCCCAGAGCTCGCCGATGCGCGCGTCCCGCGCCACGGCCTCGGCCAGACGCCGTTCCTGTTCCGCCTGGTTCAGCTCGCGCTGCTGCCTGTACTGCGCGTCCACCTCTTGCAGAAGGGCTTCTCTTGTAATCACAGCTTATATCACCTCAAAGAGCGCGTCGAGTTCTTCCCGCGTATACTCGCGCTGCGTATAGCGCTGAGCGGGCACGGTCTTGGGCGCGCGCGTGGCCGCCGGCTGGGCCTTGCGCTGCGCGTCCATGCGCTTCAAATAGGCCGTCGCGGATTCGTAGGAAAGCGCGCCCGCCTCCTTCCAGATGCGCAGCGTCCGCTCCAGCGCGTCCAGCCTGCCGCCCTTGCGGGCCACGCGGGTGGCGGCCAGCGCGATGGTCTCGCGGGCAAACCCCTCCCGCAGGAAGCCCTCCAGCATCGAGCGGCTGTCGTCCGTAGGGGAAGCGGCGCGCATGCCCAGCTCGCGCAGCAGCGCCTTGACGTCCCTGTCGGCTTCCAGGTCGGCGCGCAGGTCCTCCTCGCTATGCAGGCCCTGCTGGTGCATGCGCTCCAGGATGCCGTTGAGATAGCCGAAGGTGGGCACGCCCTTGCTGGTTTCATCGCAGGCGGCCAGGATGGCGGGCAGGTCAAACCCCCACTCGCGCGTCCAGCGCTCGTAGAGCGCCTCGTCCGGCTCGGACACCTGATGCCGCTTGCCCAGCTTTTTGTATACCTGTTTAATCGCCTGGTAGCGCTCGGTATACATGCGCGACATTTCCTCCGCGTCGGCGATGGTGCGCACGTTGGCCTCCGCCCAGGCCCGCGCGATGGGATCAATCGATTTGAAGGGAAATTTCTTGCCCCGCGCCTTAATCTGGCCGGAAACCAGCATCAGCACCACTTCTTCGGGGAGCCCCAGCCCTTCTATCCAGTCGTACACCCGCTCGAAGTCCTGCGGATGGAGCAGGCGGTCGGCGCCGAACTGCGCCTGCAGGCTGTTGTTAAAATCGGCATAGCGGTACAGCCCGTCGTCGTCCTGGGCGCGCATCAGCTCCAGCTGTTTCAGGTTGCGATACGCCCACGAGGGCGGGTTGTCGCTGACCCGCTGCACCAGGCCCATGCGCTCCCAGTAGGCGAACGCGTTTTCCACACGGGAAACCTCCATGCCCAGATCCCGCGCGACCGTGGACAGCGACGCGCTGTGCACCGGATGATAGCACTGCATCAGCCCATACAGGTATACCTTGACAAAGTCCCCGTCCGCGCGCACCATGTATTCCTGGATGAACAGGTTTTCCACCGGCGTGGCGTCGAACATTGCGTACTTATCGGCAAAACCGAAGACCGGCATGCCATCACCCCCCACGCAGCATTGTACATGCCGCGCGGCGCAAATGCAAGAGCGCTATGCCGCCTGTTTGACGCGCGTGAAAATCATCCGGCCGGCGCTGGTCTGCAGCACCGTGGTGACCACCACGTCGATGGTCTCCCCGATATGGCGCTTTCCGTTGTCCACGATAATCATGGTGCCGTCGTCCAGATAGCCCACGCCCTGTCCCGGCTCCTTTCCCTCGCGCAGCACCTGCACGCGCATTTCCTCCCCCGGCAGCAGCACCGGGCGCAGCGCGCCGGCCAAATCGTTGATGTTCAGCACCTTGACGCCCGTCACATCCGCGACCTTGTTCAGGTTAAAATCGTTGGTCACCACCACGCCGCGCATTTCCCTCGCCAGCTTGAGGAGCTTGACGTCCACCTCCTGCGCGTCGGCGAAATCCAGGTCCGTAATCTGCACGCTGATGTCCAGCTCCTTTTGCAGGCGGGCCAGCACGTCCAGGCCCCGTCTGCCCCGGTTTCTTCGCAGCGGGTCGCCCGAGTCGGCGATGTGACGGAGCTCTTCGAGCACGAACTGCGGGATGACCAGCGGGCCTTCGACAAAGCCGGTCTTGCACACGTCGAAGATGCGCCCGTCGATGAGCGCGCTGGTGTCCAGGATTTTGCTTGCCGGCAGGGGCGCGCCCTGCGCGGCGCGGCGCTCGGCGCGGGCCTGGCGCGCGCCGGGCACCAGCGGCATTTCGCGCCAGCGTTTGGAGCCCAGCGACGCGCCCAGATAGCCCAGCATCAGATACAGAATGGCGGAAAGCCCCGCCCAGAGCAGCTCGGGCAGCCCCACGCGGAACAGCTGGGTCACCAGCGTGGCAATCACCAGCCCCAGCACCAGCCCCAGCGCGCCGCAGATGACCTGCGCCAGAGGCGTCTCGCTCAGCGAGCCTTCCACCGCGCCCGACCAGCGCTGCACAAAACGTATCAGGCGCGGCGCGGCAAACCAGGTCACAATCGCGAACAGCAGCGTCGCGGCGATGCATATCCAGACCACCTGGCCGCTGGACAGCACCCGCGGCCCGCCGAACACGAGATACAGCTGGATGCCCAGCGCCGCCAGGCCGCCCCCGACCGCCGCGCCGAACAGCGTAATCACCGGCCGCAACACGCTATGAAAATCAGGTTTTCTCATGCTTGCCTGTTCCTTTCCGCCCGTCCGCTCAGCGCAGCAGCGTCACCACCGCCTGCGCGACGGTATCCACGCCTTCCAGCGCTATCGATTCGGGCCTGTTCAGCCCGCGGAGATTCTCCCGCGGGAGCACGCAGCGCGTAAACCCCAGCCGCGCCGCCTCCGCCAGGCGGCGGTCGGCCTGCGATACCGCGCGCACCTCGCCGGAGAGCCCCACCTCTCCGAATACCACCGTATCCTGCGGCAGGGGCACGTCCCGCAGCGACGAGGCCACGGCCATGCACAGCGGCAGGTCCGCCGCCGGTTCCGACAGCGTCATGCCGCCGGCCACGTTGATATACACGTCCTGGTCATAAAGCCGCAGGCCCACGCGCTTTTCCAGCACCGCCAGCAGCAGCGCCACCCGCGCGCCGTCCAGCCCGTCCGCCGTGCGGCGCGGCATGCCGAAAGGCGTGCGCGCGACCAGCGCCTGCACATCCACCAGCATCGGCCGCGTTCCCTCCAGCCCGCAGGTCACCACCGACCCGGACGCTCCGCGCGCCCACTGCGACAGCAGCAGTTCCGACGGGTTTTCCACCGCTTCCATGCCGCTGTCGCGCATCTCGAACAGCCCCAGCTCGTTGACCGAGCCAAAGCGGTTTTTGACCGCGCGCAGGATGCGCCACGCGTGCCGCCTGTCCCCCTCGAAATAGAGCACCGCGTCCACCATATGCTCCAGCACGCGCGGGCCGGCGATGGCGCCTTCCTTGGTGACATGTCCCACCAGGAACACGGCGCATCCCTGAGACTTGGCCGCGCGCATCAGGAGCGAGGCGCACTCCCGCACCTGCGAGACGCTGCCCGGCGCGGCGGACAGCTCGGGCCGGTAGACCGTCTGGATGGAATCGACCACCATGAACGAGGGCTGCAGCGCCTCAAAGCGCGCCAGGATGTCGTCCATGGCGTTTTCCGCCAGTATCCAGAGCGTGTCCGCCTGCACGTGCAGGCGGTTGGCGCGCAGCTTAATCTGCCGGGCGCTCTCCTCGCCCGTCACATACAGCACCCGCGCGCCCGCGCCCGCCAGCCTGCCGCAGACCTGCAGCAGCAGCGTGGACTTGCCCACGCCCGGGTCGCCGCCCACCAGCACGACGCTTCCCTCGACGATGCCTCCGCCCAGCACGCGGTCCAGCTCGTCCATCCCGCATTGCCTGCGCACATGCGCTTCGCCTTCGATATCGGCCAGGGTCATCGGCTCCGCCCCCAGGCCTCCCGGCCGCTTCTGCGGCCTGACGGCGGTCTTTATCGCCGGCTCCACGGCCTGTTCCGTCATCGTGTTCCATGCGCCGCACCCCGGGCACTTGCCCAGCCAGCGCCCGGATTCATACCCGCATTCCCCGCAGACAAACAGCGTTTTTCCTCTGGCCATACGCAACCCCCGTACCGTCTTTCAGTATAGCATATCCCGCGCCCCCGGCAAACCGAAACCCCTGTCGAATCGGCTCGGCCGCGCAGGGAATCGTTCCACAGCCTCTTTGCCATTTTACCAAATTGCGCAAAGAAAATACAGAGCCGATGCGATGAAACGGCCGTCGTTTTCGTTATATGAATGCACGGGGAGGGCGGCGGCATGCGTATGGACAGGGAACCGGTACTCTTTACACGCAAGCGGAGGCATTGGGGGCGTTGGCTGATCTCGCTGGTTCTGGCGGCGGTTGCGTTATGCGCCCTGTATACGTTTTATGATAACGGACGCGTCGTGATTCGCACGCAGCGCGTGCTGGTGTCGAATCTTCCGGAAGAGCTGGAGGGCTTTACGGTGCTGCTGCTGTCCGACCTGAACGGCAAGCGCTTCGGCCCGGAGCAGGAGCATCTCATCAACCTGCTGCAAAACCAGCGCTACGACGTCGTCTGCGTGTCCGGCGATATGGTCGGGTCCGGCGCAGACCCCTACCCCTTCTACGAATTGCTGCACTCGCTCAGCACCCAGCCGGTCTATTTTATTGCCGGCGATTCCGACCCCGTCGCCGTGGGCGGCCAGCCGGAGGGCTACCATACGGTGCTTGCGGACTGGATTGCCGGCGCGCAGACGCGGGGCGCCGTATACCTGGACGCGCCCGCCTCGCTCCAGGTGGGGGAGGCGACCGTATGGTTTTCGGACGCGGCGCAAATCGACCTGGATTTGGACAGCGCGGCGGCCGCCTATGCGGCGGCCGGCACGGGCGTGGCTTCCTACTGGCTGGACGTGATTGCGCGCACCCAGGCGGCGCGGGAGCAGATGCGGGAGGAGGACCTGCATCTGGCGCTTTCCCATCCGCCGCTGCGGCGGGAAAGCCTGCAGGCGCTGCTGGACACCGCCGGCGAAGAAGCGCAGGCCCAGATACGCTCCGTCGATTTGGTGCTGTCCGGCGGCACGGCGGGCGGTCAGTGGAGACTTCCCGGTCTGGGCCCGGTATGGGCCAACGGACACTGGCTGCCGGAGGAAGAGGTGACGGGCCTTTCGTATATCGCCAACATGCCCCAGTACATCACCGGCGGCCTGGGCGTCAACGCCGCCAGCCCGCTGCCGGCCTTCCGCCTGTTCAACACGCCGGAAGCCGCGCTGATTACCTTCTCTTCCCATACAGGCGCCTGAGTTTTCCGGCGGGATATGCATTGCATCCGGCGCGGCAGCGTGGTATACTGCTGTTTGTTGCGGAGGTGTATGTATGGAAGAAATCCTGCTGGGCGACGTGGTGCAAATGCGCAAGCCCCATCCCTGCGGCAGCGACCTTTGGGTCATCATCCGTACCGGCGCGGACATTAAAATCCGCTGCACGGGCTGCGGACGCATTGTAATGCTGGATCGCGAGGCGTTCCTCAAGCGGCGCAAACGGCTTGTCGAGCGTCCGGAATCGCCAGGCCTTTTGAAAGGAGCATCTGAACCGTCATGACCGACTTGGGCCCAAACGACATGCAAACGCACTCGGCGCAGCCGCAGACCACGGACGCTGCGAAAAAAAAGGAAAAAAAGAAAAAAACGTTGGGACGTGAAATCTTGGAATGGGTGCTGACCATCGCCGTGGCCATCGCGCTGGCGCTGGTCATCCGCACTTTCGTCTTTGAGCCCGTGCGCGTCGACGGCTCTTCCATGATAAACACCCTGCACCACAACGAGTTTATGGTGGTCACCAAATACGATTACCTCTTTGATGACCCCGAACGCTTCGACGTCGTCGTCTGCTATTACCCCGGCGGCGACCATACCTACCGCGTCAAGCGCGTCGTCGGCATCCCAGGCGATACCGTCGCCATGCGCAACGGCGTTCTCTATGTAAACGGCGAGGCGGTGGAGGAAAGCTATATCGACTACCCGGCCAACTATGAAATGGCCGAAACCGTCGTGGAAGAAGGGCATTATTTCGTCCTGGGCGACAACCGCGCTTCCTCCAAGGACAGCCATGTCAGCACCGTCGGCCAAATCCCGCGCGAAGACATCAAGGGCCATGTCCGACTGGTCATCTATCCCTTCAACGCCATACGCACCATCCAATAACGCCGCGCTCCCTGCCCGTTTTATCTGCCTTATTTGTTTCCGCGCCATGGCAAAGTCATGACGCGGTTTTTACATTTCGTGTCAAGTTTGGGTTGAATTTTAACTTTTGGCATTGACAAGGAAACAGATTTGTAATATATTATGGGTACCACTATGCCTTGGAGGATACACGCATGAAACGCAGAGCCATCTCGTTTTCCCTGTTTCTGGCGATGCTGTTGAGTATAACGGGAACCGCGCAGGCGGCGACCTATGGATACGTGGACGCAACGGGGCTGTACATCCGGGAGTCGGCCTCCACCTCCGCCAAAGCGCTGCGGTGCGCGGAGCGGGGCGAAAAGCTGGAAATTCTTCGCGATGAAGGCGACTGGTATTACGTCCGCTACGGCGTGGTATACGGCTATGTCGCCAGCGATTTCGTCTCCAGCTCGCCGTCGGGTTCCTCTTCCTCTTCTTCGGCGGACGAAGACCTGCCCGACCGCATTTCCGACCTGGGCGACGCGCCGGCGACCAGCCGGGAAGGCGACCGCGGCGACGATGTGAAAAAGCTCCAGCAGGCGCTGAAAATTCTCGGCTTCCTCAAGGGCAACTGCGACGGCATTTTCGGCGAGCAGACGCTCGAGGCGGTCAAGGCGTTCCAGAAATCCCGCGGGCTGTCCCAGGACGGCATCGCCGGCAAGGTCACCATCAAGCTGATCTTCGGAGAGGACGCGGCGGATGCGGACAGCAGCAGCGGGAACAGCGGCATCAAGACCGAGAAGCTGGACTGGTTCGATGGCGGCTCTTCGCTTATCCCCAAGGGGACGTATTTCGACATCAAGGACGTGCGCACCGGCACGGTGATTCGCGTGCGCCTGCTCTACGGCAGCAACCACCTGGACGTGGAGCCGGCCACCAAGGAAGACACCGCCAAGCTCAAGCAGGTCTATGGCGGCGTATGGAGCTGGGACCGCCGGCCCGTGCTGGTCAAATACGGCAGCCGCGTCATCGCCGCTTCCATGAACGGCATGCCGCACGGCGAGCAAGCCATCTATGACAACGACTTCGACGGCCAGTTCTGCATCCATTTCCTCAACAGCAAGACGCACGGCAGCGATAAGGTCGACGCGGACCATCAGTACTGTGTGAACGTGGCGGCCCAGTATACCTGGTAAGCCCAGGCCGCGCTTACGCCGGGCCGCAGCCTGAAATCCGGGCGGCGGTCCGAAACTTTTATGCTTGCATTTGCGGGCGGTTTATGGTATGATTCGTCTGCTATAGGTAGGCGTTGTCCGGCGAAAAACGGAACGTTTGCCGGGCTTTGGATATCAGCAATGGTTTGAGGGGGTTTCGACATGGCTGTTCTGCGCATTATCTGCGCCATCTTTCTGTTTATCTCCGCGCTGGTCGTAATTGTGTCCGTGCTTTTGCAGCAGGGTTCCCGCCAGGGGCTGGGCGCCATTGCCGGCGGCGCGGAAACGTTCTTTGGCAAAAACAAGGCCAAGTCCTATGAGGGCAAGCTGGCGCTGGCCACCAAGATTAGCGCCGGCGCGTTCATCGTGCTGTCCATCGTCATTACGGCCATTTCCTGACCGGCCTGCGGCGCCACCGGCACGGCGCCTCTCCCTGCCCGTTCAGGGGGGGCCAGACGGGCGCCCGCAGGACAGTCTTCGCCAGAATTACCAAGGAGCAAGAGCTGCTTTGCCATGTTGCAGGGCGGCTCTTGTTTTGTGTGCGGGCGTGTTTGCCAAAGGTTGCGCGTTGATTCCATGATGGATTCCTGGAAAGATCAACTCGGCCGACTCCAATCGTCGGTCGGTTATGAATTGGTTGAAAAAGACTTTTGCAGTTATATTGATAAAAATATCCTGATTGATTGAAAAATCAGCCGCTTTCGCAGAAAGCCCCCGCGGCAGATTGCATCTCATTTCCCCGAATGGCGCTCGGCGGTGGCCGCCGCTGAGCAGAGGCGCCGCTATTCTTTCTGGGTCTGGCGCGCTCTTTCCAGCAGCTCCTCCTTGGAAAGCGGCTCCAACAGGCGCGGCCGGCACTCGGGACGGGACGCGTCAAAACCGCAAACCGCCTGATAGGCGCACCACTGGCAGGCGCGCCAGCGTTTCAGCTGCGCCGGCCGTATGCCGATATCGCCCTGCGCGATGCGGCGGGCCATGCGCTCGGAAAGCCTGCGGGCATGGCGCATCAGCCCCGCCATCTCCTCCCGGGTGGCCGCGCCGGCCTGCCCGGACAGGCCGCCGTCCTTTTTCAGATACCTTTCCATACCGCCCATGGCGCGAATCACGCGCGCGTCGCGGACGACCAGGCCGTTCAGCCGCAGCTCGCGGGAAATCTGCTTTTCCACTTCCTCCGCGTCGCGGCTCTCCGTCGCCACCAGCGGGTCGTCAAAGCGCGCGTAAAACGCGCCGGCCGGCTGGCTGTCCGGATAGGCCGCCAACGCCGCGGAAAGATACAGCAACAGCTGCAACTGCAGGCCCCCGTAAACGCGCGACGGATCCAGCGAGGCTTTCCCCGACTTGTAATCCACCACGCGCAGCCAGCGTTCGCCGCCTTCGCTGAAAAAGTCGATACGGTCGATGCGTCCCTCCACCCAGCAGCGCTCTTCCCCGGACAGGCGGAGCGCAATGGGCGGCAGCGCTTCGCCCGGCCCGAAGCGCGCCTCCGTCGCGCCGGTGCGAAAGCCGCTCTGGCGCATCTGGTCGGCATACGTCCAGGCGGCGCGCCGGGCCACGCGGCAGAAAGCGTCGCCCGCCGCGCGCAGCATGGCGTTGTCCCCCAAAGGCGCGTTTTCCCACTCGGCCCGCAGCGGCGCAAGAACGCGGTCCATCATCTCGTCGCTCTGCGCCCGCGTGATATGCGGCCAATCGGGGCAGGCCGCCGCCTCGCGCGCAAAGCCCTCGATGGCGCGGTGGTAAAAGGTGCCCAGATCCCGCCGCTCCACGGTAAACTCCCGCCGTTCCACGGGCCGCAGCCCATAATCGATAAAATGACGATACGGGCAACGGGCAAAATCCTCCAGGCGCGAAACGCTGGTGCGCGTGTGCGCGTACAGCGCGCGAGCCATCGACGGTTCCAGCCACAGCTCGCCCGACGGGGCTTCCAGCGCCCGCAGCACGGCCTGCGCCTGCGCGCGCGTCTGCGGCGCATGGGCCAGCCACGCGGCCGCGCGGGCGGTATCCAGAGTCAGCACCCCGCGCCGTGCCTGCCTTCTCAGCGTCGGCCCCAGCGCATCCAGCGCCGCGCCGGGCGCAAACCACATGTCCCTGTCCGCGCCGCCGCGCTCCGGCATCTCGGGGAACACCCGGCGCAGCGCGTTCAGCCACGCGGCCGGGCGCTGCGGACCGCCGTCTGCCCCCGTCAGCGCATAGCTGACAAACAGCCTGTCGGACGGCGCGCAGAGCGTATCGAGCAGGTGCATCTGCATCAGCGCGCTGAGCGCGTCGCCGTACAGGCCCAGCGCGCCTTCGCCCAGCGCGTCCTCGGCGCGGCTTGCCTCGGCGTCGGTCAGCAGCGCATCGTCCGCCTGGCGCATCGCTCCGTCCTGCATGCCCAGCACAAACAGCACCCGGAGCCCCTCGCCCAGCTTCATATGGCCCATCTGGCCCACCTGCGTCACGCCCGGCGAAGGGGGCAGCGCGCCCAGCTCCGCCGACGCCAGCCCCGCCTCCAGCATCTGCGCCAGCCCCGCCATGGGCACGCGCGCGCCGCGCATGAGCGCATGCATCTGGTCCAGCGTCTCCAGCAGCAGCCGCCATGCCTGGGCGCAGGCGGCCGCCTCGGCCGGCATGCCCTGCGCCCGCAGCCGCGCCTCCCAGTCGCACAGCGTCCCATAGGCGTCCACTGCCTCCAGCAGCGCATAGACCGCCGAAAGCGAATCGGTGGCATCCCGCGCGTCGTGCAGCGCGCTTTGCAGCGCCTCCAGCGGCCCGACAAAGCGCCGGCGAACGTCCTCCAGCACAGGGTCGCTCAGCGGACGCCGCCATTTGGCGCCGCGAAGGCCGCGCTCCAGCGCGCAGTTCTCCATCCGCTCCGCTTCCTCGACCGTCAGGCCGCACAGCCCGCTTTTGAGCCAGCCCAGCGCATCCTCGGCGCGCCAGGAGCGCGTCACGCAGCGCAGCGCGGCCATCAGCGCGCGAAGCAGCGGATGCGCGAGCGCGGGGCGACGGCGGTTCAGATGGAAGGGGATGCCGCAGCGCGTGAAAGCCGTCTCCAGCGCGCCCGCATAGCCCTCCGCATCGCCCAGCGCCACGGCCATCTGGTCAAAGCGCACGCCCTTGCGGGCAAACGCCAGCATGGCCGCGGCGGCGCGCATGGCCTCGTCGTAGGGGTTTGACGCCGCCCAGAGCGTTACGGCCTGCACCTCGCCCGAAAAAGGCCTGGCCGGCACGGAAAACAGCTCCCGCTCCAACCAGGCGATTTCCCGGCCCGGGTGCGCCGCGCCGCCGACGCGCCGCTGCGCCCAGAGCAGCCCTTCCGCGTCAAACCGGCGGCCCAGGCGGGCCAGCGTCGCGCGGGCGGGCGCAAAGGCCACCGCATCGCGCGCAGCGGCGTCCTCCCACGTCAGCGCCAGGCGCACGCTGTCGGCCAGCCTCGTCATCGCCACAAGCTGGCGCAGCAGCTGCGGGGAAACCAAATCAAAGCCATACACCCATACCCGCGCGCCCTGCAAAAGCCCGCTGTCCTCCAAGCGCGCCAGCAGCGCTTCCTGAACGTCTTCGCCGTCCACAAACGCGCCGGCCAGCCGCTCTTCATAGCGCGCATACAAAAGCGCCATATCCGTAAGCTTACCGCGCAGCGCTTCGCCTTCGTCCAGCGTCTGCGCCGCCTCGCGCACCGCCTGGGGCGTCAGGCCCGCGCGCTTGAAATCGGCGATGCAGGCGGAGAGCTTGTCCGCAAAACCGCGGCGCTGCGCCGCGCCGCCATAATAGCCCAGTTCGCGGCGGGAGAGGCGCAGCACGTCCGTCAGCATCATCGCCTTGCCCCGCGCGTCCACGCGCACGCGCTGCGGACTGCCCGCCAGCGCGAACACCCGCTGGCTCAGCCGGGAAGGGGACAGCACCTCCAGGCCCAGCAGGCCGGGCAGCCGCAGCCGTTCCACCAGCTCCAGCTCCGCCTGCAGGGTATACTGTTCCGGCGTCAGCAGCAGGATGTTCCGGCAGCCTTCCGCCATGGCCGCGCCGATTTCCTCGAGCACGCAGGGCCACAGCGTGCGGCCCCGGCCTGTCAACACCGTCAGCATGGCTTTCCCTTCCCTTTCAGCCCTTCGCCGTCCCACGCGGGAATCATGTCCGTTCCGCTCGCCTCCGGCGTCTGAAGATAGCCGTCAAAGCCCAACGCGCGCATATGCGCCGCCACGCGCCGGTATTCGCGCCGGAGCAGCGGGCGGTCGAGTCCCCGGATGCCGCGGGCCGGGCCAAAGGGCGTGTACTGTCCCATCAGGCTTACGCGCACATCCGCCGGCAGCGCTTCCCGCAGGCGCGTCAGCGCGGCCATGGACGCGCCGGTCAGGCCCGGCAGGACCAGGTGGCGCACCAGCGTGCCGCGCAGCAATATGCCCTCCGGCGAAAAGACGGCTTCTCCCGTCTGCCGGCGCATCTCGACGATGGCCTCCAGCGCCGTCTGCGGATAGTCCGGCGCCTGCGCGCAGACGGCCGCCGTATCGGCGTCGGCGAATTTATAGTCCGGCAGGTACACGTCGACCAGGCCCTCCAGCATGCGCAGGGTTTGGACGCTTTCATAGCCGCCGCAGTTGTATACCACCGGAATGCCGGGCGGACAGCGGCGCAGCGCCTCGGCCACCACGGGGACAAAATGGCTTGCGGTGACCAGGTTGATGTTGTGCACGCCTTTATCCGCCAGCTCGGCAAACAGCGCGCCCAGCGCCCCGGCATCCAGGGTTCTGGCCGTCCGCGGGACGGCGCGGCTGATGTCCGCGTTCTGGCAAAACACGCAGCCCAGCGCGCAGCCGCAAAAGAAAACCGTGCCGCTGCCGCGCGTGCCGCTGATGCACGGTTCTTCGCCAAAGTGCGGCGCGGCGCGCGCCACCACGGGCAGCATGCCCATGCCGCAGCGGCCCCAGCCGCGCGTCGGCTCGCGCCGTGCGGCGCAGCGGCGGGGACAGAGGGTGCAGGACGTCAGAAGCATCCCTGGCTTTCCATCTCCCGCATGGCGAGAATCGTCTTCTCCATGAGCTCCTCCAGCGTCCAGCCAAGCCGCTCCGCGCCCGAGGCAATCACCTCGCGCGAGCAGCCGGCGGCAAAGGAGGGGGACTTGAATTTCTTCTTGAGGGACTTGACCTCCAGGTCCATGACGCTGCCGGAGGGGCGCATCTTCACCGCCGCCCCGATGAGCCCGGTCAGCTCGTCCACCGCGAACAGCGCCTTTTCCATCGGCAGCTCCGGCTCAACGTCCGCGCCGGTCATGCCCCAGCCGTGGCTGACGATGGCGCGCAGCATCGCGGGCTCTATATCCAGCGGCTCCAGTATCTCCCGCACGGCCACGCAATGCCGGTCGGGAAACCGTTCGAAGTCCAGGTCGTGCAAAAGGCCTACCACGGCCCAATAGTCCTCCCTTCCGGGGTCCATCTCGCGCGCGAAGATGCGCAGCACGCCGGAGACGGTCCTGGCGTGCGCCAGATGGAAGGGTTCCTGGTTGTAGCTTTGCAAAAGGGTCAGCGCTTCGTCGTAGGTGGGAATCCAGGCCATGGTATTGCCTCCTTGCCTCTCAGGGCGTGTCTTGCAGGCGTTCGGGCGCGAGCGGAGTATCGGACAGCGCGTTCAGCCCCGAACATATCCAATCGTATCCCGTCAAATCCGCGGGGCTGCCTACCGCGCAGCAGCGCATGCCGCCGGCGCGCGCGGCGTCCAGGCCGGCCTGCGCGTCCTCAAAGACCACGCAATCCGCGGGCGGCAGGCCGAGCATCCGCGCCGCGCAGAGGAAAACCTCCGGGTCCGGCTTGGCGCGGGTGACGACCGTGCCGTCCGCCACCGCGTCAAACAGGCCGGCAATGCCCGTGCGTTCCAGCACCAGCCGGCAGTTTTTGCTCGCCGAGCCGATGGCGCACCGCACGCCCTGCGCGCGCGCCGCGCGCACATAGTCCGCCGCGCCGGGCAATACGTCCTCCGGCGTCATTTCGCGCACGCGCTGCACATACCAGTCGTTTTTCAGCGCCATGCCGCGCGCAAAGTCCTCCTCCGAAAGCGTCCTGCCCGCCATCTCGCAGAGAATCCGCATGCAGGCCTCGCGGTTGACGCCTTTGAACCGCTCGTTGTCGGCGGGGGTAAAGTCCAGCCCGAACCATTCGCGCGCCAGGCGCTTCCACGCCAGATAATGGAAGCGCGCCGTGTCCACCAGCACGCCGTCCAAATCGAAAATCATGCCGCGAATCATGCGCCCGCCTCCTCTGTGTCCGGCGCGGCCTGCGCTTCCAGAATCGCCGCGCGCTGCGTCGCGCCGGGCTGCAGCGCCAGCCACTGGTCGTAGACCTTGACCATGAGGGGCGCGCCGTCCAGAAGCGTCAGGGAAAGCGTCCCGTCCTCCACCGCAACGTCGATGCGGCGGCCCTGAATCTGCATGGTGAACGCGAAGGAACGGAACGCCCACGGCACATGCGGGCACAGCTCCAGGCAGCCGCGCTCCGTGCGCACCCCCGCAAAGCCTTTGACAATGGCCATCCAGCTGCCGCACATGGAAGTGATATGCAGTCCGTCCTCGGTGTCGTTGTTGACGTTGTCCAGGTCCAGGCGCGCGGTACGGCGGTACATCTCCACCGCCTTGTCATAGCGCCCGCAGTCCGCCGCGAGGATGGCATGCACGCAGGGGGACAGGCTGCTTTCATGCACGGTCATCGGCTCATAGAAAGCAAAGTTGCGGTCAATGGTGTCGCGGTCGTAGAGGTGGCGCAGGCAGTATAGCCCCTGCAGCACGTCGGCCTGCTTGATGAAGCAGGAGCGCAGGATGCGGTCCCAGGACCAGTGCTGGTTGAGCGGCCTTTCCGCCGCGTCCAGGCTGTCGGCGGGCCTGAGCTCCTTGTCCAGGAATCCGTCATGCTGCACGAATACGCCCAGCCGCTTGTCCTCGGGCAGGTACATCTTCTCCGCCACGCGCTGAAACTCGGACAGCTCGCGCGCCGAACCGCCCGCCTTGCGCAGCGCCTTCGTCCCGATGACGCTGCGGACATAGCGCACGGTCTGTTCCAGGCAGAACTTGGCCATGCGGTTGGTGTACCAGTTGTTGCAGACGTTGTTCTCGTATTCGTTGGGCCCGGTGACGCCCAGAATCATATAGCGCCGCCTGCGCGGATTCCAGGTGGCGCGGCTGACCCAGTAGCGGCAGATTTCCAGCATGACCGGCAGGCCGTACTCGCGCAGCGTTTTTTCGTCCCCGCCGTACTCATACGTCAGGAAGATGGCGTAAAAGATGGCTGCGTTGCGGTGAATCTCTTCGAAGGTGATTTCCCATTCGTTGTGGCATTCCTCGCCGTTGAAGGTGACCATGGGGTACAGCGCGCCCTGACAGCCGAGCTTTCGCGCGTTTTCCCTGGCCTTGTCCAGGTGCAGGTAGCGGTATTGCAGCAGGCTCCGCGCCGCGTCCTCGCCCAGCACGGACAGAATCATCGGCAGGCAGAACATCTCCGTATCCCAATACGTCGCGCCGCCGTACTTCTCGCCCGTAAAGCCCTTGGGCCCGATGTTCAGCCGGGGGTCCGTCCCGTCATAGGTGCACAGCATCTGGAACAGGTTAAAGCGGATGCCCTGCTGGCCGGCCTCGTCGTGCCCGATGCGCACGTCCATTCCGTCCCAGCGCGCGCGCCAGGCGTCGCACTGTTCCGCCCGCAGGCCGTCGTAGCCCGTCTGCACGGCGCTTTGCAGCGCGCCGAGCACGGCGCTGTCCAGCGCCTCGCCGTCGCCGTGGTCGCGCGACGTGCCCACGCACACCAGCTTCACCAGCTCCGCCGTCTCTCCCGCCGCCACGCGGAAGGCCCGGCGCGCGCATGCCCGGCCTTCGGACAGCGCCGCCTCCGGCTCGGCCATGGCGGCAAAGACCGTAAAGCGCGGCGTGCCGAACGGGTTGTCCCGGGTACGCGCCCTGACCCAGGACGCCCCGTCCGCGCATCCCTGCCCCAGGGCTTCCCAGAATACTTCGTCGTAATTGCTGTCCTCGTTTTTCACGTTGGTGTCCAGCGCCGGGCGAAAGACGACCTCCGCGTCAAAGGAAGGGGTGACGCGGTAGCGGATAGCCAGCAGTTCCTTGCGCGCAATGGACAAAAAGCGCTCCACCTGCGCGCGCACCTCCCCGCCGGCCAGCCGCACGGTATAGCGCCGCAGCAGCAGGCCGTGCTCCATATCCAGCTCGCGATAGAACGAGGCGACCTCGCTGCGCGCCAGGTCTATTTCCTCCCCGTTCACGCTCACGCCGATTTCCAGCATGTTCACCGCGTTGATGACCTTGCCGAAGTAGTCCGGATATCCGTTTTTCCACCATCCCACGCGCGTCTTGTCCGGAAACCATACGCCCGCCAGGTATGTGCCGCGGTGACAGTCGCCGCTGTATTGCTCCTCAAAATTTCCGCGCATCCCCATATGCGCGTTCCCCATGGACGTCAACGATTCCGACAGGCGCATGTCCTCCCGGTGCAGCCGGGTTTCCATCAGCTTCCACGGATGGATATCAAAAAGCGTCTTCATCCCGTGTGTCCCTCCTGTGGCGACTCTCGCCCGAATACTGACAGTATACCATAAAACCAACGCACCGAAAAGGCGGCGCCCTTCCGCCCGCGTTGCCCGAAAGTGCGCAAAAAGCCCGAATATTTTTTGCAAAAAGATTGTTTTTGTTCGGGTAATTCGGTATAATAGACGCGCATTGCCGCTTTTTAATGGCGGAGAAGAGCAAAAGGAAGGAACGGACGCGCATGTTGACGGTGGAAAGATTCAAGCGGGCGCGGGAGGCGCTGCAGGGCATTTTGCTGGACACCAGCCTGATTCACAGCAAGTATTTTTCGCAGCTGTGCGGCAATCAGGTGTACTTTAAGCCCGAAAACCTGCAGGTCACCGGCGCGTATAAGGTGCGCGGCGCCTTTACGAAGGTAAGCATGCTCAGCGAGGAGGAAAAGGCGCGCGGGCTGGTGACGGCCTCGGCGGGCAACCATGCGCAGGGCGTGGCCTACGCGGCCCGGACGGCGGGCGTGGAAGCGACCATTGTCATGCCCACCACCACGCCGCTGGTCAAGGTCAACAGCACCAAGGAATACGGCGCCCATGTGCTGCTTCACGGCGGATGCTACGACGAAAGCTTTTCCGAAGCGCTCCGGCTGGCCGAGGACAAGGGGATGACGCTGGTGCATCCCTTCAACGACCTGGACGTGGCGCTGGGGCAGGGCACCATCGCCTACGAAATATTCAAGGACCTGCCGGATGTGGACATCATTCTGGTGCCGGTGGGCGGCGGCGGGCTGGCCACGGGCGTGTCGACGCTCGCCAAGCTTCTCAATCCCCACGTTCAGGTGTACGGCGTGGAGCCCTGCGGCGCGGCCTGTGTGGCGGCGTCCCTGGAGGCGGGCCATGTGGTGACGCTGGACGCGGCCGTCACCATCGCCGACGGCGTGGCGGTCAAAACGCCGGGGGATAAGCTGCTCCCCTATTTGCAAAAGAATCTGGACGGCATCATTCAAATCGAGGACGACGAGCTGGTGGACGCCTTCCTGGACATGATGGAGCGGCACAAGCTCATCGTGGAAAACGCGGGCCTTTTGACCGTGGCGGCGCTGAATCATCTGGAGGTGCGGAACAAAAACGTGGTGTCCGTGCTCTCCGGCGGCAATATGGACGTGATTACCATCGCCTCGCTCGTGCAGCACGGGCTGATCAACCGCGGGCGCGTGTTCACCTTCTCGGTGCTCCTGCCCGACCGGCCCGGCGAGCTGCTGGGCGTGGCGGAGGTGGTCTGCGCGCAGCAGGGCAACATCATCAAGCTCGAGCACAACCAGTTCGTCAGCATCAACCGCCAGAGCGCGGTGGAGCTGCGCGTGACGCTGGAGGCGTTCGGCCTTGCGCACCGGGAGCGCATCCTCAACGCCCTGCGGGAGCGCGGCTTTGAAGCGCGCCTGGTGCCTACGACGGCCGTCAGCGACTGACGGTCCCTTCGCGATGGAAGAAAAGGAGGTTCTCATGCGTAAAGTTGCCGTTATCATGGGCAGCGACAGCGATTTGCCGGTCGTCACGCCCTGCATCGAAACGCTGCGCGCGCTGGATATTCCCTTCTGCGTGCGCGTTCTCTCCGCGCACCGCACCCCCGACGCGGCGCGCGCTTTCGCCTGCGCCGCCCGCGAAGAAGGCTTCGGCGCGCTTATCGCCGCAGCGGGCAAGGCCGCGCACCTGGCGGGCGCGCTGGCCGCGCATACGACCCTGCCCGTCATCGGCATCCCGGTCCGGTCCTCTGCGCTGGACGGGCTGGACGCGCTGCTGTCCACCGTGCAGATGCCGCCGGGGATGCCCGTGGCGACCATGGCGATAGACGGCGGCAAAAACGCCGCGCTGTTGGCCGCGCAGATACTTTCCCTGTCCGAACCGGCTCTTTCCGAACGCCTCGAAAGCCTGCGCGCGGAAATGACCGCGCAGGTGCTGGCGAAGGACGCGAAAATACAGGCCCAATTTGAATCATAACAGGAGGAAACCGCCATGGAAAAGACCGTTCAGCTCTATGAAGGCAAGGCGAAAAAGGTGTATGCGACCGACGACGAAACGCTGTGCATCGTGGATTACAAAGACGACGCCACCGCCTTTAACGGCCTGAAAAAAGGCCAGATTGCGGGCAAGGGCGTCATCAACAACCGCGTGACGAACCACCTGATGCGCCTGCTGGAGCGCCACGGCGTGCCCACGCATTTCGTAGAGGAGCTTTCCCCGCGCCAGACGCTGGTCAAAAAGGTTGCCATCGTGCCGCTGGAAGTCATCGTGCGCAACATTGCCGCCGGCTCCCTCGCCAAGCGCCTCGGGCTGGAAGAGGGCGTCCGCCTCGGCCGCACGGTGCTGGAGTACTGCTATAAGGACGATGCCCTGGGCGACCCGATGGTCAACGACGACCATATCCTGGCCATGGGCTGGGCGGACGAGGAGGAGCTGGCCAGCATTCGCGCCTATGCCCTCAAGGTCAATCAGGTGCTTTCGGACTATCTGAAAGACCTCAACATCGAGCTGATTGATTTCAAGCTGGAGTTTGGCAAAACGGCCGACGGCACGCTCGTGCTGGCGGACGAGATTTCTCCGGATACCTGCCGTTTCTGGGACAGCCGCACGGGCGAGAAGCTGGACAAGGACCGCTTCCGCCGCGATTTGGGCGGCGTGGAGGACGCGTATCAGGAGATTATGAAACGCCTGCTGGGCGAGTGAGGGCCTATGTTCGATACCATTCATGAGGAGTGCGGCGTCTTTGGCGTCTACAACCGGGGCGAGGTGGACGTGGTCAGCGCGTGCTATTACGCGCTCTTCGCCCTGCAGCACCGCGGCCAGGAAAGCTGCGGCATCGCCGTAAACGACGGCGGCGTGATTCACGGCCACAAGGACGCCGGCCTGGTAAACGACGTGTTTTCGCGCGACGTGCTGGCCTCCCTGGGCAAGGGGGACATCGCCGTGGGGCATGTGCGCTACGGAACGACGGGGCTGTCCCGGCGCTTGAATACCCAGCCGCTGATTGTCAACCATGTCAAGGGCACCATGGCCCTGGCGCACAACGGCGCGCTGACCAACGCGACGGAGCTGCGCGAAGCGCTGGAGCTGTCCGGCTCCATTTTCCACACCACCAGCGATACCGAGGTCATTTCCTATATCATCACCCAGGAACGCCTGCGGGCCGGCTCCATTGAGGAGGCGGTCTGCCGCGCCATGCCGCGCCTGGCCGGCGCCTATTCTCTGGTCATCATGTCCCCGCAAAAGCTGATTGCCTGCCGCGACCCGTTCGGCTTCCGGCCCCTGTGCATCGGCAAAATCGGCGAAAGCATCGTCTTTGCGTCCGAATCCTGCGCGCTGGACTCCATTGGCGCCGTCTTCGTGCGCGACGTGGCGCCCGGAGAAATCGTGGTGGTGGACAAGCAGGGCATGCACTCCATTGAAACGCACTGCGGCACGCAGCCCAAGTCCACATGCGTGTTCGAGTACATCTATTTTGCCCGGCCCGATTCCGTCATCGACGGCAGCGCCGTGCATACCGCGCGCCAGCGCGCCGGCGCGTTCCTGGCGCTGGAGCGCCCCGTGCAGGCGGATATCGTGGTGGGCGTTCCTGATTCCGGCATAGACGCGGCCATCGGCTATGCGCGCCAGTCGGGCATCCCCTACGGCATCGGCTTTATCAAAAACAAGTACATCGGCCGCACCTTTATTCAGCCCACCCAGGCCGACCGGGAGGATAAGGTGCGCATCAAGCTCAACCCCGTATCCGCCACCGTGCGCGGCAAGCGCGTGGTGCTTATCGACGACTCCATCGTGCGCGGCACCACCAGCGCGCGCATCGTGCGGCTGCTGCGCGAGGCGGGCGCGTCCGAAGTCCACATGCGCTCCTCCGCGCCGCCCTTCCTGCACCCGTGCTATTTCGGCACGGACATCGACTCGCGCGACAAGCTCATCGCCTGCCGCCACAGCATAGACGAAATCTGTCAGATTATCGGCGCGGACTCCCTGGGCTATCTGAGCGTGGAGAGCGTGGAAAAGCTGGCCGACAATTCCTCGGGCTTCTGCACCGCCTGCTTTACGGGCCGCTATCCGTGCGATCCCCCGCGCTGCCCCGGCAAGTCCCGATTCGAACGCAAGATTCGCCAGGAGGATGAACGATGAAAAGCCACAGCGAAAGCTACAAAGCCGCGGGCGTGGATATCACGGCCGGATATGAGGCGGTCGAACGGATGAAGCGCCATGTGGCGCGCACGAACATTCCGGGCGTGCTTTCGGGCCTGGGGGGATTCGGCGCCCTGTTTGCGCCGGACGTCGCGGGCATGCGCGAGCCGGTGCTGGTCAGCGGGACGGACGGCGTGGGGACCAAGCTCAAGCTGGCGTTTCTGCTGGACAAGCACGACACGGTGGGCATCGACTGCGTGGCGATGTGCGTCAACGACATCGTCTGCTCCGGCGCGCGGCCGCTGTTTTTCCTGGATTATATCGCGCTGGGAAAAAGCGTGCCGGCGCGCGTGGAGGCCATTGTGGCCGGCGTCGCGGAGGGCTGCGTGCAGGCGGGCTGCGCGCTCGTCGGCGGAGAAACCGCCGAAATGCCCGGCTTTTATCCCCAGGACGAATACGACCTGGCGGGCTTTGCCGTAGGGCTGGTCGACCGGGCAAATCTCCTGGACGGGCGAAACGTCCGCGCGGGCGACGCCATCCTGGCGCTGCCGTCCTCCGGCCCGCATTCCAACGGCTTTTCGCTGATTCGCAAGGTGCTCGCCGACAGGCTCCGCGAGCACGGCGAGGCGCTGCTTGCGCCCACGCGCATCTATGTCAAGCCCGTGCTTTCGCTGCTGGAGAAGGTTTCGGTCAAGTCCGTCGCCCATATCACCGGCGGCGGGTTTTATGAGAACATCCCGCGCGGCCTGCCCCGGGGCCTCATGGCGCGCATTGACCGCGCTTCGCTCCGCGTTCCCGATATCTTCGGCGTCATCCAGGCGGCGGGAGATATCCCCGAGCGCGACATGTTCAACACCTTCAACATGGGCGTGGGCATGACGGTCATCGTAGCGCCCGAAGATGTGGAAACCAGCCTTTCCCTTCTGCGCGCCGCGGGCGAGGACGCCTATGTCTGTGGCCGGGTCGAGCCGGGCGAGGACGGGGTGGCGCTATGCTGAAAGCCCGCGTCGCCGTGTTCGTTTCGGGGGGCGGCACCAACCTGCAGGCGCTGCTGGACGCGGACATGCCCCACGCCGACATCGTGCTGGTGCTGTCCAACCGCGAGGACGCCTATGCGCTCCAGCGCGCCCGGGCCGCGGGCGTCGACGCCTTCGCGCTGCCCCGCGGGCGCGCCGCCTTCGAGCGGGAAGCGCTTCCCCTGCTCTCGCGCTACCGCATCGACGCGGTGGTGCTGGCGGGATTTTTGTCCATCCTGAGCGAAAACTTTCTCCGCAGCTTTCCCGAGCGCGTCGTCAACGTGCATCCCTCGCTGATTCCCTCCTTCTGCGGCAAGGGCTATTACGGCCTGCGCGTGCATGAGGCCGCGCTGGCGTACGGGGTCAAGGTGACGGGCGCGACGGTACACCTGGTCAACGAAGTTCCCGACGGAGGGCGCATCCTGCGGCAGAAGGCCGTGGAGGTGCGCGAGGACGACACGCCGCAGACCCTCCAGCGCCGCGTCATGGAGCAGGCCGAGTGGGTGCTGCTGCCCGAGGCCGTGGAGGCGCTCTGCCATGATATCGTCCGCCTGTCCGACCCGCATGAAAAGGAGACATCGCCATGCTGACCCTATCCGCCGCCGTTTCTCAAAGCGCCTATCCGGGGCGCGGCATCCTCGTCGGCCGCAGCGCGAACGGACGGAGCGCGCTGTGCGCGTATTTCATCATGGGCCGAAGCGTCAACAGCCGCAACCGCGTGTTTGCCGCCGAAGGCGACGGCCTGCGCACGCGGGTATACAACCCGTCGCTGCTGTCCGATCCGTCGCTCATCCTGTATGCGCCCGTGCGCGTGCTGGGCCCGCATACCATCCTCACCAACGGCGACCAGACCGACACCGTCTACGAGTTTCTCCGCCGCGGCGACAGCTTTGAAGCCGCCCTGCGCACGCGCTCTTTCGAGCCCGACGCGCCGCATTACACGCCGCGCATCAGCGCCCTGCTCACGCGGCACGACGGCGGGTTTTCCTATCGCCTGTCGATTTTGAAAAGCCTGCACGGCGATCCTTCGTGCTGCTGCCGCTTTTTCTACGAATACGACGCGCCGGCCTGCGGCGTGGGCCACTTTCTGCATACCTATCAGGGCGACGGCAGCCCGCTTCCCTCCTTCGCCGGAGAGCCGGAGACGGTCGCCATGCCCGATGACCTGGACCAGTTCGCCAGAACCCTCTGGGACTATCTGGACGCGGACAACCGCGTCTCGCTCTTCGCGCGCGCCATCGACCTGGAAACCGGCGCGGCGCAGACCCGCCTTTTCAACAAACACGGCTGACAGGAGGCGTTCGACATGGCAAGGGAGCTGTCGCTCAAATACGGATGCAACCCCAACCAACAACCCGCCCGCATCTTCGTCGCGCAGGGCGAGCTGCCGCTCGAGGTGCTCAACGGGCGGCCCGGCTACATCAACTTTCTCGACGCCCTCAACGGCTGGCAGCTGGTCCGCGAGCTGAAGGCTGCGCTGGGGCTGCCTGCGGCGGCATCCTTCAAGCATGTCAGCCCCGCAGGCGCGGCCGTTGGCCTGCCGCTTTCGGACACGCTGCGGCGCATCTACTTCACCGGCTCGGGCGAGCTGTCCCCGTTGGCCTGCGCCTACGCGCGCGCGCGCGGCGCGGACCGGATGTCCTCATTTGGCGATTGGGTGTCCCTGAGCGACCCGTGCGACCTGCCCACCGCCCGGCTCATCGCGCGCGAGGTCTCCGACGGCGTCATCGCGCCGGGCTATACGCCCGAAGCGCTGGAGGTGCTCAAGGGCAAGCGCGGGGGCGGCTATAACATCGTGCGCGTCGACCCGGACTACGCGCCCGAAGCGCTGGAGCGCAAAATGTGCTTCGGCATCACCTTCGAGCAGGGCCGCAACGATTTGCGCATTGACGACGCGCTCCTGCAAAACGTCGTCACCCGGCAAAAGGCGCTGCCGGACAGCGCGCGCCGCGATTTGGTGCTTTCCCTGATTACCCTCAAATACACCCAGTCCAATTCCGTCTGCTACGCGCTGGACGGGCAGGCCATCGGCATCGGCGCGGGCCAGCAGTCCCGCATTCACTGCACGCGCCTGGCCGGCGGCAAGGCGGATATGTGGTATCTTCGCCAGCATCCGCGCACGTTGGCCCTTCGCTTCGCGCAGGGCCTGGGCCGCGCCGACCGCGACAACGCCATCGACGTCTTTCTGGGCGACGCGCCCGAAGAGGTCACGGGCGATGCGGTCTGGAGCCGCTATTTCGCCGAGCGCCCCGAGCCGCTCTCCCCGCAGGAAAAGCGCGCGTGGCTGGATACGATGCACGGCGTCAGCCTGGGGAGCGACGCGTTCTTCCCCTTCGGCGACAACATCGAGCGCGCGGCGCGCAGCGGCGTTGCATACATCGCGCAGCCCGGCGGTTCCATCCGCGACGATTTGGTCGTCGAAGCCTGCGACCGGCACGGCATCGCCATGGCGTTGACCGGCGCGCGGCTTTTCCACCACTGAGACGGCAAAGGCGGGAGAGAGCATGGACGTATTGGTCGTAGGCGGCGGCGGACGCGAGCACGCGCTCATCCGCAAAATCAAAGAAAATCCCCGGGTGCGCACCCTCTACGCGCTGCCCGGCAACGGCGGCATCGCACAGGACGCCGTATGCGTGCCCATTGCGGCGACGGATATCGACGCCATGGTGGCCTTTGCGCGCGAGAAGGCGATAGATTTCGCCGTGGTCGCGCCGGACGACCCGCTGGCGCTGGGCGCGGTGGACGCGCTGCATGCGGCGGGCATCCGCTGCTTCGGCCCGGAGAAGGCCGCCGCGCGCATTGAAAGCAGCAAGTCCTTTGCCAAAGCGCTGATGCGCGCCCACCATATCCCCACCGCCGCGTGGGCGGTCTTCGACCGGGAGGAAGACGCGCTGGCGCATGTGCGCGCGGGCCGTTTCCCGGTGGTCATCAAGGCCGACGGTCTGGCGCTGGGCAAAGGCGTCGTCATTGCGCAGGACCTTGGCGAGGCGGAAAACGCGCTGCGCGCGATGATGCGCGAGGGCGCGTTCGGCCGGAGCGGGCGGCGCGTGGTCGTCGAAGAATTTCTGACCGGGCCGGAGGTCAGCGTATTGGCCTTCACGGACGGCAACACCGTGCGGCCGATGGTGGCCTCCATGGATCACAAGCGCGCGCTGGACGGCGACCGGGGGCCCAACACCGGCGGCATGGGCGTTATCGCGCCCAACCCGTTTTATACCCCGGACATCGCCGAACGCTGCATGCGCGAAATTTTCGAGCCCACCGTGCGCGCGCTGCGCGAGATGGGCTGCCCGTTCAAGGGCTGCCTGTACTTTGGCCTGATGCTGACGGCGGACGGCCCGAAAGTCATCGAATACAACTGTCGCTTCGGCGACCCGGAGGCGCAGGCGGTGCTGGCCCTGCTGCAAAGCGACCTGCTGACCATCCTGGAGGCCGTGGAGGACGAGCGCCTGGCCGAAGCGGAGGTGCGCTTTTCCCGGGACGCATCCTGCTGCGTCATGATTGTGTCCGGCGGCTATCCGGGCGCCTACGCCAAGGGCGTTCCCGTTCATATCGATCCCCTGCCCGAGGACGTCTGCCTGCTGCACAGCGGAACGGCAGAAAAGGACGGCGGGCTTGTCACCGCCGGCGGACGCGTGCTGGGCGTGGTGGCTACGGCGCCCACGCTTTCCCAGGCCGTTCGCCGCGCCTATGACGCCGCGCCCTGCGTGCGCTTTGACGGCGCGTTTTACCGCAGGGATATCGGACGGCGCGCACAGGAGGCATGACGATGGTATACCGAATCTATGTGGAAAAAAAGGAAAATCTGGAGGCCGCAACGCTCCTGGAGGATTTGCGCGCCTTTGTCGGCATCAAAAGCCTGACCGGACTGCGGCTTTTGCAGCGCTATGACGTGGAGCATATCGACCCGGAGGTGCTGGCGCGCGCCATCCCGACGGTTTTCTCCGAACCGCCGCTGGACCGCGTGGCGCGCGAGCTGCCGGCCTGGGACGGGGCGGTGTTCGCCGTCGAATCGCTGCCCGGGCAGTTTGACCAGCGCGCCGATTCCGCCGCGCAGTGCGTGCAGCTGCTCGCGCAGGGCGAACGGCCCATCGTGCGCGCGGCGCAGGTGTACCTGCTGGCGGGCGCCGGCCCCGGGGACGTGGAAGCGGTCAAGCGCTATGTCATCAACCCCGTCGAATGCCGCGAAGCGTCGCTGGAAGTTCCCGCGACGCTGGAAACGGTCTACGACAGGCCCCAAAGCGTGCCCACGCTGGAAGGCTTTCTCCGCCTGAACCGGGAGGAGCTGTCCGGCCTGCTGTCCCGGTATGCGCTGGCGATGGATGTGGACGATCTGGCGTTCTGCCAGGACTATTTCCGACGGGAACGCCGCGATCCTACGCTGACCGAGCTGCGCATGCTGGACACTTACTGGTCCGACCACTGCCGCCACACCACGTTCCTGACGCACATCACCGAAGCGAGCTTTGACCACCCCGCCGCCCAGGCGGCCTACGACCGCTATTTGTCCCTGCGGCGCGAGCTGAACGTCCGCAAGCCCGTGACGCTCATGGATATCGCCACCATCGGCGCCAGGGCGCTGCGCAGCCGCGGCATGCTGGACGATTTGGACGAATCGGAAGAAATCAACGCCTGCACCATCCGGATTACCGCCACCGTCGACGGCAAGCCCGAGCCCTGGCTTCTGCTGTTCAAAAACGAAACGCACAACCATCCCACCGAAATCGAGCCCTTCGGCGGCGCCGCGACCTGCATCGGCGGGGCCATCCGCGATCCCCTCTCCGGCCGCGCCTACGTTTACCAGGCCATGCGCGTCACCGGCGCGGCAGACCCGCGGCGGCCCGTGGAGCAGACCATTGCCGGCAAACTCCCGCAGCGGAAGCTGACCACCACCGCGGCGGCCGGCTACAGCAGCTATGGCAACCAAATCGGCCTGGCCACCGGGCTGGTGGACGAAATCTATCACGAGGGCTACGCCGCCAAGCGCATGGAAATCGGCGTGGTCGTGGGCGCGGCTCCGCAAAGCCATGTGCGCCGCGAAGCCCCCGTGCCCGGCGACGTCGTGGTGCTGCTGGGCGGGCGTACCGGGCGCGACGGCTGCGGCGGCGCGACGGGCTCTTCCAAGTCGCATACCCTGTCCTCGCTGGCCCAGTGCGGCGCGGAGGTGCAAAAGGGCAACGCGCCCGAGGAACGCAAGCTGCAGCGGCTGTTCCGTGATGCGCGCGCCACGCGCCTGATCAAGCGCTGCAACGACTTTGGCGCGGGCGGCGTATCGGTGGCCATCGGCGAGCTGGCCGACGGACTGCGCATCCACCTCAACGCCGTGCCCAGGAAATACGAGGGCCTGGACGGCACCGAGCTGGCCATCTCCGAGTCCCAGGAGCGCATGG
>NHCFR05603__coassemble_327_pt1 | contig 43425 bp, 36 predicted proteins | sample NHCFR05603__metabat2_high_PE_044 | metagenome-assembled genome bin NHCFR05603
GACGCGGACAATCTTATCGATGTGGATATGTTCCGCGAGGTGAACAGCCAGTATATCAGCGAGGAACGCCCGGAGATTATCCAGTGCTATCTGGGCAGCAAGAACCAGAAGGGCCTGGTCGCCCTCTTCTATCATGTGACCTATACCATCACCAACCGCTTTATGAACCTGGCCAAGTACCGCCTGGGGCTGAACGTGTCGGTAGGCGGCACGGGCTTTGCCATACAGACGGCCTATCTCAAGCGCCGCGGCGGCTGGACGACCATGTCGCTGACGGAGGATTTTGAAATGCAGGTGGATGTGACCATCAACGGCGGCCGCATCCTCTGGAACCATAACGTGCGCATCTACGACGAAAAGCCGACCAACTTTATCGCCTCCTTCCGTCAGCGCGTGCGCTGGAGCCAGGGGCACTGGTTTGTCGCCCTGCGCAATACGCCGCGCCTGATGAAGGTCTGGCTCAAGGGCGGGGTTTCCTTCGCGGAGATGCTGGCGCTGTTGACGTATATGTATTCCATGGCTGCGCCCGTGTTTATGCTGCTGCTGTTTATCAACGGGCTGCTGGAATATCTCAATCCGCTGCTGTACGGGCATGTGCTGGCCGCCGCGATGATAGCCGCCGAGGCCGCGGTAAGCGCGGGCGGCGCGCAGCACGGGCTGTGGAGCCGGGTGCTCATGTCGCTGTCCTCCGTGCTCATGATAGGCTACAGCTTTGTGGTGCTGTACTGGTGGGCAGAGCGCGTGGACAACGGCAAGCGGCTGTCGCTGCTGCACCTTCCGTATATCCTCCTGTCCTACGGGCTGAACCTCATCAACGTATCGGCCACGCAGGTGCTGGGACTGTTCAAGCACCGCCAGCAGAACAAATGGGTAAAAACGCGCCATAAAATACGGCAACAGCAAAGCATTGGCGCGCCGGAGGGATAATCTATGCCAAGGAACGTCCATCCCGTGGCGGCGCTCGCCCTGCGCGCGCGGCGCCTGCTCCAACGCAATCAAACCGTGGCGGAAGCGCTCGCGCCGTTCGGCCCGATGGGCTGGTGCGCGGGCATCATGAAGGAAGGCCGGGAGCCGATGTTCTTTTTCGGGGGCGAAGCCGTTCAGGGCGAGCGCCCGGTAGAAAGGGACACCATTTTCCGCATTGCGTCGGTTTCCAAAATGTTCGGGGCGGCCGCGGCGCTGCGGCTGGTCCGTGCCGGAAAGCTCACGCTCGACGGCGATATTTCCGACGTGTTTGGGTTTCGCGTCACCCCCGCCATTACCCTCAGACAGCTTTTGACGCATACGGCGTCGTTGCGGGACGGCGTGTATGACGCCGCGCTGGAAAGCGGCAATCTGCCGCCGCTCAACGAGCTGCTGCCCAAGAGCTTTGCGGGCTATGCGCCCGGCACGCGGTATTCCTACAGCAATCTGGGGGCGGGCGTGGCGGGCATGCTGGTGGAGAAGGCCAGCGGAATGCTCTTTGACGATTATGTGCGCAGCCAGTTTTTCCTGCCCTACGGGGTGGACGCCTCCTTTCATCCGCAGCGCATCCGCGATGCGCAGCGCCTGGCGAACTGCTATGAAATGCCCGGCGGCCAGCTGAGCTATCATGCGGTGGCCATTGCCAAAGAGCCTTTGGATGAGCAGCCCAATCCGCTGCGGCACTATATTGTCCCCGCCGGCAAGCTGATGATTAGCGCGCCGAATCTGCTCGCATGCGTGCGTCGCCTCTGGCTGGAGGACCGGGATATGTTCGTCCACCAGAAGGGGATAGGCAGCGTGCCCGGCGATTCCGGGCGCGGCCTGGGCTGCAGCATGGGCATCGACGCCTTCGGCTGCACGACGTGGGGCCATCAGGGCAATGCCTACGGCGCCATTGCGCAGGCCTGGATTGCGCCGGAGCGGCAGACGTATGCGGTTCTGCTGACCAACGGGGTGAAGCAGCGGAGCGTGGGCGGCTTTAACCTGGCGGGACAGAGCGCCATCTGCGCGCTGCTGGATACGGCGGAGGCAGCCTGGGGAAGGTAACGGTCGGGCTTGTGTAAGGAGGACAGATGATTCACGGCAATGTGCAGGGCATACGCGCGTCGCTTCTGGAGGAGATGGATGCGCTCTACACCCTGGAGCTGGATGAGGATATGTTCGCGCCCCCGGAGCTGGTGGAGCGCATGGTGCGCTACAGCGCGCTGCTGCGCCGCGAAGTGTCCGTCTATATCAGCCGCGCGGGGGATGTGCTGGACGTAACGGTCGGCGTGCTGGACAGCGTGCCGCTTCCCGAGGTGCGCCTGCGCAGGAGCCTGCAGCGCCTGTGCGGCGTGCGGTGCCTGCATACGCATCCCAACAGCTCCCCGGAGCTTTCCGACGTGGATTTGCAGGCGCTGGTCTCGCTCAAGCTGGACGCCATGGCGGCCATCGGCATGCAGGAGGATCGCGCCACGGGGATGCAGGCGGCTTTCCTGGGCGCCCGGGTGCAGGGAATCCCGCAGCCGGAAGAAACCGGCATCGTGGCCATGTCCCAAATACCGCAGGAAGCCTGGATGCACCGCATTGAAGAAAGCGACCGACTGCTGGCCGACACGGCGCAGGAGCTGCCGGAAAACCGGCCGGAGCGCGCGATGCTGGTCGGGATTGAAAGCATGGCGTCTCTGGAAGAGCTGCGCTCGCTGGCGGAAACCGCAGGCGCGGAGGTGGCCGGCGTCTGCCTGCAGCGCCGCGAAAAGCCGGACAACGCCACCTATATCGGCAGCGGCAAGGCGGAGGACCTTTCGCTGGACATTCAGGGCCTTCGCTGCGACATGGTGATTGTGGACGACGAACTCAGCGGCGCGCAGATTCGCAATCTGGAGAATCTCTGCGGCGTCAAGGTCATCGACAGAACCACGCTGATTCTGGATATTTTCGCCCAGCGCGCCCAGTCGCGTGCGGGAAAACTGCAGGTGGAGATGGCGCAGCTGAGCTATCAGCTGCCGCGGCTGATTGGCGAAGGCGTGTCGCTGTCGCGCCTGGGCGGCGGCATCGGGACGCGCGGCCCGGGCGAAACGAAGCTGGAAATCAGCCGCCGGCGCATTCGCAGGCGTCTGAACGACCTGCGCGCGGAAGTGGAGGAGCTTTCGCGGCAGCGGGCGGTGCAGCGCACGCGCAGAAAGAAAAGCGAACTGCCTGTCGTCGCGCTGGTCGGCTATACCAATACCGGAAAATCGTCGCTGCTCAACCGGCTTTCCGGCGCGGACGTGTTGGCAAAGGACATGCTGTTTGCCACACTGGACCCGGTTATGCGGCGCGTGGAACTGCCGGAGGGCGGGGCGTTTTTGCTGGTGGATACCGTCGGATTCATCCGCAAGCTTCCGCACACGCTGGTAGACGCGTTCCGCTCGACGCTGGAGGAAGTGGTGCAGGCGGACCTGCTGCTGATGGTTTCCGATGCGTCGGAGGAGGCGCTGGACCAGCAGCGCCAGGTGGTCTGCTCCGTGCTTTCCGACCTGGGCGCGGGGGAGAAGCCCTGCATCGACGTGCTTAACAAGACGGACTGCGCGCGGGAGGATGCGATGCTGCCCGGCGCGGTGCGCGTCAGCGCACGGACGGGCGAAGGCATGGACGCGCTTTTGCAGGAGATTGCCAGGCGCCTGTTTGCCTCGCAACGGACGGTCCGCCTTCGGATTCCGTACACGAACGGTTCGCTGCTGTCCTGGCTGCACGATAACGCCACCGTGCTCGAGGAGGCCTATGAAGCCGATGCCACGCATGTCACGGTTCGCCTGGACAGGGCGCGCCTTGACAGAATTGCGGCGGAGCCGGGAACGGAGGTTTTGGCTCCATGACATTGCAATGGCGGGTGTTGGCGCTGGTGCTTGGCCTTTGCACCGCAGGCTGCGCTTCGGTGGAGAGCCTGTTTCCGTCCAATAATCCCTATGACATCCTGCGCCTGGTGAATCGCGACCATAAGCTGCCGTACGAATTTGTCCCGGACGTGGTGCTGCCCAATGTGCCTGCCGCGCCGGGAAAGGAAGAATATGTGTACCTGCGCGAAGAGGCGGCGCGCGCGCTGGAGGCCCTGTTTTCGGCCGCGCTGGCGGAGGGGCATACGCTCTATGCGGTATCGGGATACCGTTCGTATAGCCTGCAGGCCTCTCTGTTCCGCCGCAAGGTGGAGCGCGTGGGCAGCGAAGCCAAGGCGATGCTGACCGTTGCGCCGCCGGGCGCTTCCGAACATCAGCTGGGCCTGGCCATGGACATCAACGGCGAGACGACGCTGTCTCTGGGCCTTACGGAGGATTTCGGCGCGTCGCCCGAGGGCCTGTGGGTGTATGAAAACGCGCACCGCTTCGGCTTTATCATTCGCTACCCGGAGGGGAAAACCGACATCACGGGCTATGCCTGGGAACCATGGCACCTGCGCTATGTGGGCGAGGATGCCGCAAGGGAGATGCATTCTTTGCAGGTTACTTTTGAAGAATACCATGCGCTGCTGCAGGAGCGCCGCGTGCAGGCATGGTCCCAAGAGACGAAGGAGGAACTGTAACATGCGAACGTTTTGCGCCACCGTGGCTTTTCTGCTGGCACTGTGCCTGGGATGCGCCGGTCCCGGCGCTCCGGAAGCGGCCGTAAACCGCGCCATGGCCCAGGAAGCCGCCACGCCGGAGATTGCGCCCGTGAGCGAAAGCGGAGGGCTCGCGTTTTCCACGCCGCGGCCGTCGCAAACCGAGCCGCCGCTGGTGGAAGTGCCGGAGGAGTCCGAGGAGGCGCTGCCGTGGACGTATCCCATTTCCCGGGAAATCCTGGACGACGAGCAGGACGTGCTGCGCCTGGTGAACGCCAACAACCTGCTGGACAAGGACTATCCGGGCGAGGATATGCTGGTGGAAGTGACCGTCCGGAAAGCGAACTCCAACGAGATGCTGGCCAGGGCGGTTGCCAGCGAAGCGCTGCAGGCCATGTTTGACGCGGCGGACGAGGACGGGCTGAAGCTGTATCTGTACTCCGCCTACCGCAACTACCGCTCGCAGGAGGTCATTCACTATAACCGCGTGGAGGCCATGGGCTACGACGACGGGCTTGTGCAGGTGGCGGGCGGTTCCGAGCATCAGACCGGCCTGGCCTTTGACGTGATCAGCTATGCCTGGATTGGCTCGCGCTTTAACGAGGATTTTGCCGACACCCCGGAAGGCCAGTGGATGGCGGAAAACTGCACGCGCTTTGGGTTTATCATCCGCTATCCCGAAGGGAAACAGGACATTACAGGCATCGAATACGAGCCCTGGCATCTGCGCTATGTGGGCGTGGAAGTGGCTACCTACATGACGGAGAAGGGCCTGACGCTGGAAGAATTTACTGTGGAATGGCGCAACGCGGTATTTGATTACGAGATGCAAAGCCAGCAGTCCATGAGCATTGATTCGTTCTGAGCGGACTGCCCGTGCAAAGAAGGAATGGTGATATGTACAGCATCGGATTTATAGGAGCGGGCAATATGGCGGGCGCGCTGATGCGGGGCATGATGCGCGGAAATCTTGGCGTCCGGGACATTGTGGCATATGACCTGTGCGGGGAGAAGGTGCTCGCGCTGGGGGTTGCGCAGGCGCACAGCGTAGAGGAAGCGGCGCGGCTTGCGCCGATTCTCGTGGTGGCCGTCAAGCCCAAGGACGTCGGGGACGTGCTGCGGCAGCTTCGGGATGCGGGCTATCCGGGCGCGCTCGTTTCCATTGCCGCGGGCTGGACGCAGGAAAAGCTCGCCGAGTGTTTTCCGGGACGCGCCGTCGTGCGGATGATGCCCAACACGCCCGCGCTGGTCGGAGAGGGCATGATTGCCATAGCAGAAAACCATACCGCGCCTGCGGACGTGCTGGAAAAGCTGACGTCCATGCTGGCTTCCTGCGGCCGCGTCATGCTGGTACCGGAAGCGCAGATGGATGCGGTCGTCGGCATCAGCGGTTCCGGCCCCGCCTATCTTTACATGTTTCTGGAGGCGTTTGCCGATGCGGGCGTGCGGCAGGGGCTGCCGCGCGAGCGCGCCTATACGCTGGCCGCGCAGACCATGCTGGGCGCCGCCAAGATGGTGCTGGAGACCGGCATGCATCCGGGCGCGCTGAAAGACGCCGTCTGTTCACCCGGCGGAACGACTATCGAAGCCGTGTACGCGCTGGAAAAGGCCGGGCTGCGCGGTGCGGTGATGGATGCGGTGGACGCCTGCGCGCGCCGCGCCGCACAAATGGCGGGGAAGTAGGGGAGTGTCGGCGTGAAAGAAGTAACCATTTATACGGACGGCGCGTGCTCCGGCAATCCCGGTCCGGGCGGCTGGGCGGCGGTGCTGCGCTATGGCGAACATGTCAAGGAAATGAGCGGTTTCATGCCGCAGACCACCAATAACCGCATGGAAATCATGGCCGCCATTCAGGGCCTGGGCGCGCTGAAGCAGCCGTGCAGCGTCACGCTGTGTTCCGACTCCGCATACCTGGTGAACGCCTTTGAAAAAGGCTGGATTCAGAACTGGCAGCGCAACGGCTGGAAGAACGCCGCCAAAGAGCCGGTGGAAAACCAGGATCTGTGGACCATTCTTTTGATGACCATTCGCAGGCATGGCCACGTCGTGCGCTTCACCAAGGTGCCGGGCCATGCGGACGACGCGGACAACAACCGCTGCGACGCGCTGGCCCGCGCCGCCATTCGCGAAAATCAGAAGGCGTCTGCCGGGGATGAAACGCAGCCGGCTGAAGAAAATCCGCCGGCGGCAGGCCGGGGGACGGCCGGACGGCCCAAACGGTTCTACCCGGTGAAATCTTAAACTATTCGCAAAAGAAGCCTTTAACGAATAGATTGACAGTTTTGACGGACTGTGGTATGATGAGCGCAGAAAAGCGGCCCGGCGGGTTTTCCCCGGGCGCTGAGGAGGCGCTTTTATGCCACGGTCCGTTCCTTATGCCCGACAGGTGTCCCAGCGCCAGACGCAGCGCATTCGCGAGCGGCTGCGCGAGATGCCCGCCTGCGTCGGCGATTTTCTGATTTCCATGGAAGATCAGTACGCCGCGCTGACGCGCCTGGCGTACCTGTTGGATTTGCGCGTCTTTTTCGAATACCTCATCGCCGAGTGCCCGCGCTTTGCGGACAAGCAGCTGACGGACATCACGCTGGACGATATCCGCGCCGTCACCCTGGCGGATTTGGAGCGTTACCCCGGCTATCTGACCCTGTATTTCCGCCGCGCCCATCCGGACTGCCCCATAGAAAACGCCGAGGCCGGAAAAATGCGCAAGCTCTGTTCCCTCCGCTCCTTCTATAATTATTTGTTTGAACATAAATATATAGAGGGGAACCTGGCCGCTCTGGTAGCGCTTCCCAAGCTGCACGAAAAGGCCATATTGCGCCTGGAACCCGACGAGGTGGCCAGGCTGCTGGACGCGGCCGAAAGCGGCGAAGGCCTCGGCGACCGCCAGAAAAAATACAACGAAAATACCCGCGTGCGCGACGTAGCCATTCTGACGCTGCTGCTGGGCACAGGAATTCGTGTGAGCGAATGCGTCGGACTCAACCGCGAAGACATCAACTTTGAAGAAAACGCCATGCTGATCACGCGCAAAGGCGGCAAGGAAATGATTCTTTATTTTTCCGACGAAGTGGCGTCGGCGCTCCGGGCATACCTGGCGCAGCGCGAGACCGTCCAGCCGCTGGAAGGACACGAGGACGCGCTGTTCCTCTCGCTGCAGCGGCGGCGTATCACGCAGCGCGCCATTGAAAACCTGGTCAAAAAATACGCCGCCGTCGCCGCGCCGCTCAAACGGCGCATCAGCCCGCACAAGCTGCGCAGCACCTATGGCACGGCGCTATACCATGAGACAGGCGATATTTACCTGGTCGCCGATGTGCTGGGCCATTCCGACGTGAACACCACGCGCAAGCACTACGCCGCCATGGCGGACGACAGCCGCCGACGCGCGGCGCAGGCAGTCCGGCTGCGCGACGATGGCCCGTCGCGGGAAGGAGACGCGCAATGATGACCGGATGACGCCGCATGCGCCCTCGCCGGGCGGACTGGCGGCAGCATCGCTGCCAGGAATTGCGGCAGCCGACGCCGGATGATAACCGGGAAGACCGCGGCGCAGGCAGTCCGGCACATTCCGGTCGGCTGGCGCCCTCCCCTATCCTCCCGTGACGCCTCCGCAGCCCGGCCTTCCCCGACCGCGCGAAGGCGTCGGGCCCGTCCAGCGCCTGACAGCGGCGCTCACATGGCAGCCGGCACGCCGAAAAAGGCAAAGCGGAGGGCGTCAGAGGGAAAGCGGCCTGCCGAACGGGCCCGGCCCCGTGGGACGGGCGCGCTTCTTACGGCTCCAGGACGAATCCGCAGGCGCCCCGCAGGCTGATAGCCAGGAAGTTTCCGTAGCGGTCAATGATGGCATAGGGCCCGCTTCCCGCATCCAGCAGTCCAACGCGCTTTGCCTGCGCGTCGGGCAAGGCATACACCGGGGTCTCCTCCGTCGGCGAGAACATTTCCGGTTGGACGAGCACATACTCGCTCCGCACCCAGCCATATACCGTCGAGTCCGTGATACGATACCAGTTGTCCACGCTTTCTATGATGCGGATGTGGCTGCCATACGGAAGCGTCGTCAGGGCTTTGGCCGTGCTTTGCGGCCGCTCCCTGACCGTAAGCGTTTCGCACAGCACATAGCCGTCCCGGAAAGGCGGATACCCGTTCCATTCCTCCTGCACAGGCATGGCATCTTCGGCAGACGCCGCGGTCTCCTCCCCGGCCAACGCACCGCCCATCAGGAGCAACCCCAGCAGCAGGAGGAGCGAAATGAAAAACCGGTTTCTTTTCATACCCCATTCCCTTCTCTCCGCGTTCTCTCGCGCATCGCCTGCCGGCAGGTCAACCCGGATACGGCAGGCGCTATTTCTTAGACGCGCTGCGCTGCGCAAAGGTTGCAAAGGGCGCAGCTGCCAAGCGCATGTTTTTGCGCGCCTGCGCGGATGCCCCCGATGCTTTCCCCGCCTTACCCGGAAGCAGTTCGGGCACGGGCGCAGGCCTTCCGCTGCCCTTTTGCCCAAAACAACTGCGGCGCGCCGCCCGGTCCGGCAACGCGCCGCAATGCCCCTGCTTCGTATGATGCGCAGGAGGCCAAGGGTTGACGAAAATCAGCCGGGATTGCCCGGCTTCCGCAGGCACTTTTCCAGCGCGATGCGCTCGCTGCCGGACTCCAGGTAGATGATGCCGCAGCGGACGTATCCATTGCGCAACAGCAACCGCTGCATGGCGTGGTTGTCCCGGTGCGTGTCAATCCGCACGGCATCCAGCCCCTGCGCGAGCGCCTGCGCCTCGCAGGCGGACAGCATCGCGTCGGCCACGCCCTTTCCCCTTCGTTCCGCGCAGACCGCCAGGCGATGGATGCAGGCGTATGGCTCCTGCGTTTTCCACTCGCCCTGATAAATGCGGGCGTAGGTCGGCTCCCCGTCCGTCACCAGCACCGCCATTGCGACAACATCCTGCCCTTCGACATACACCCGGGCATTCTGTCTGCGGATGTCCTCGGCGATGCGCGCTTCGTCCGGATAGCCGTCCTGCCATTGATTCACGCCGCATGCGGCCATGTAGGCCTGCGCCTGCGCGATGATTTCCATCATGCGCGGCAGGTCCGCGGCCTGCGCGGTCCGAAGCGCGTTCATTGCGTAACCAGGCGCACCCGTGCGACCTGTTCCAGCGCGGACAGCTCGGCCAGCAGCGCCTCGCCCGGCGCTTCGCTCACCTCCAGCACCGTCACCGCGACTTCCCCGCGGCTCTTGTTGAGCATGTTGACGATGTTCAGCTTTTCCCGGGAAATGACCGCGGAAATGCGGCTGACAAGGCCCGGCGCGTTGTCATGGATGATCTGCAGGCGGCTGCCCTCCGGGCTGCCCAGCGCCATATCCGGAAGGTTTACGCTGTTGCGGATGGAGCCGTTTTCCAGATACTCGCGCAGCTGTTCTGCGGCCATGCGCGCGCAGTTGTCCTCGCTTTCCGGCGTGGACGCGCCCAGGTGCGGAATGCAGATGACGCCCTTGACGCCGAGCATATCGTCGGTCGGGAAATCGGTCACATAGGTGGCAAGCCGGCCGTCGGCCAGCGCGGCGCGCACGGCGTCCCCGTCCACCAGCTCCGCACGGCTGAAATTGAGCAGATGCGCGCCCGGCTTCATCTGGGCCAGCAGGGATTCCTGGAACATGGCGCGCGTGCTGTCGCTCAGCGGCACATGGACGGTGACAAAGTCGCTCGCCTTCAGCAGCGCTTCGAGGCTGGGCGCCTGCTGGATGGCGCGCGAAAGCGACCAGGCGTGCTGCACGGACAGGTACGGATCCAAGCCCAGCACCTTCATGCCCAGGCCCTGTGCCGCGGCGTTGGCCACCAGCGCGCCGATGGCGCCCAGGCCAATAACGCCCAGCGTCTTCCCGCGCAGCTCGGGGCCAACAAACTGTCCCTTCCCCTTTTCCACCAGCTTGGCAACGCCGGGCTGCCCCTTGAGCGAGAGCGCCCACTCGATGCCCTCCACAACCTTGCGGCCGCTCATCAGCATGCCCAGCACGACCAGCTCCGCCACGGCGTTGGCGTTTGCGCCCGGGGTGTTAAAAACGCAGATTCCGCGCTTGGTATACTCGGCGACGGGGATGTTGTTGACCCCGGCGCCCGCGCGCGCCACAGCCAGCAGGCTTGGCGGGACCGGCAACTCGTGCATCGCGGCGCTGCGCACCAGCACCGCATCCGGCGCGCTCTGCGCGTCCGAAACCTGATACGTTTCGGCGGGCAGCGCCTCGTAGATGACATCGGAAATCTTATTGAGCGTCTGTATGGTATACATGGCGACCCTCCTTTCAGTGGGCGGCTTCAAAGGCCTTCATGAAGTCCACCAGCGCCTTGACCCCTTCGACGGGCATGGCGTTGTAAATGCTGGCGCGCATGCCGCCGACGGAGCGATGGCCCTTGAGGTTCACCAGCCCCTGCGCGGTCGCCTCTTTGACAAACTGGGCGTCCAGCTCCGCCGAGCCGGTCACAAACGTCACGTTCATGCGGCTGCGGTACGCCTTCTGCGCGGTCGGCTGGAACAGACGGCTTTCATCCAGGAAATCATACAGCAGCGCGGCTTTCTCCAAGTTTATCTTTTCAATGGCTTCCACGCCGCCCAGCGCCTTGAGCCATTCAAAGCACAGGCCGGCCATATAGATGCCGTAGGTGTTGGGGGTATTGACCATGCTGCCGTTGTCCGTCTCCACCTGCCAGTTCATCAGCTTCGGGCACAGCTTGCTGGCATGGCCCAGCAAATCCTTGCGCACAATCACAACGGCCAGCCCCGCGGGGCCGATGTTCTTCTGCGCGCCCGCATACACGACGCCGAACTTGGTAATGTCGTATACCTCGCTGAGGATGTTGCTGCTCATGTCCGCCACCAGCGGCACGTTTCCGGCATCCGGCAGCTCGATATAGCGCGTGCCGTAGATGGTGTTGTTGGTGGTAATGTGCAGATAATCCGCGTCCGGATTCAGCTTTCCTTTCCAATCGGGCACATAGGTATACACATCCTCGCGGCTGCTGGCCACGGTGCGCACCTCAATGTACTTGCCCGCCTCCGCGGCGGCGGCGTGCGCGAAGTTGCCGCTGTCGATATAGTCGGCTTTTCCGTTGACCGACAGGTTCAGCGGCACGGCGGCAAACTGCTGCGTGGCGCCGCCATGCAAAAACAGGATGGAATACGTGTCGGGAATATGCATCAGCTCGGCCAGGCCGGCGACGGCGCGGTCGTAGATTTCCAGATAGGTTTTACTTCGATGGCTCATCTCCATCACGGACATGCCCGTGGTACCACAGCACACCAGCTCCTGCTGCGCGCGCTCCAGCACAGAGAGCGGCAGCATCGAAGGTCCCGGCGAAAAATTGTAAACGCGGTTCATAACAGCCCCTCCTTACTCCACGGGCGGGCAAGCCCTGCCCATTGCCATAATGAATATGGACAATATTATGCACCAAAAAACTCTAAAATGCAAGAGCAAATATGAAATCCGTCAATTTTTCATGCTACTTCACTAAATTACACCAATGCTTTTCCACGTTTAAGTCGGATATCATATCCTGTATATCCTTTCAAATGCAGCTCTTCGCAGATGTGCATGCATTGCTTGTGCAAGTTTATTCCCGTTCCGGCGGAGCGGGCGGCGGAAGCGCTTCACCTTCCAGGGCCTCCTCCTCCGTCAGCACGCCGTCAATCTTGATGGCGCGATAATCCGCTTCCATCCGAAGACACTTTTTGCAATTGTCGCAGATTTTCTCCGGGTCCAAATCGCATCGATCGCACTCGCCGCACTCGATACAGGGCCGGTCGTACAGCACACATTCCTTGTAGGCATGCATCGTCCTTGCCTCCTTTTGCGCCGCATACGCGCATATTTGCGAACAAATGTTTCGTTTTGCCTTGTTTGCCGCGCCCGCTCATGTTATAATAACACAAAAGGCAACGAGGTGGCCCTATGCGCAAACCACGCGGCGACAATCAGGCGAAAATACTGGCCTATATCAAGCAGGAAATCCAGGAAAAGGGGTATCCGCCCTCTGTCCGGGAAATCTGCGAGGCTGTGGGGCTGAAATCCACCTCCACGGTGCATGGGCACCTGACCCGTCTGGAAAAAAAGGGCCTGCTCCACCGGGATACCATGAAGCCGCGCGCCATCGAGGTGCTCGGCGATCGCGCCTTTGACCGCCACGCCGCCGTTTCCGTTCCGCTGGTCGGCAACGTCGCCGCCGGCATCCCCATCACCGCCCAGGAAGAGCTGGGCGAACAGATGATGCTCCCCACCGAGCTGGTCGGCGAGGGGCAGCATTTTATGCTCACCGTTCGCGGCACCAGCATGATTAACGCCGGTATCCATGACGGCGACTTCGTGGTCGTGCGCAAGCAGCCGACCGCGGTCAACGGCGAAATCGTGGTCGCCATGGTGGACGACGAGGCCACGGTCAAGCGGTTCTACCGCGAAAACGGGCTTTTCCGTCTGCAGCCTGAAAACGATGTCATGGACCCCATCGTGGTGGAAAACGTCACCATTCTGGGCAAGGTTGTGGCGCTGCTGCGCCGGCTGTAACCCGCCGCCCGCGGCCACGCCGCATCTCTTCCCGGCCCGCGCCCGCATGGCATGCCCGTGCGCTGGGCGCTCCTTTCACTTCACCCCGCATACCGCGCGAAGCGCTTCCCCCACCGCATGACGGCAATGCGCATACGTCAGGCCGCCCTGCCAATAGGCAATGTAGGGAGGCCGCATCGGCGCGTCCGCGCTCAGCTCAATGGAGGCGCCGGATACGAACGTGCCGGCCGCCATGATCACCTGATGCGCATACCCCGGCATGTCCCACGGCTCGGGCAGCGCAAAGCTGTCAATCGGCGAAGCCGCCTGGACAGCCTGGCAAAACGCGATAAGGCGCTGCGGCGTTTCCAGCCGGACGGCCTGGATGATGTCGCCCCGCGGCATATCGTAGGCGGGATGTACGGCAAAGCCCGCCAGCGAAAAGGCGCGCGCGCACAGCGCCGCCCCGCACAGCGCCTGCGAAACCACGTGCGGCGCCAGGAACAGGCCCTGATAGAAAGGCCGGTAGCTTGCGGCGTAGGAGCCGACTTCTCCTCCGATGCCCGGCGAAGTCAGACGGCATGCAACGCGCTCCACCAACGCCGCGCGGCCCGCCACATAGCCCCCCGTCGGCGCAAGCCCTCCGCCGGGGTTTTTGATGAGGGAGCCTACCATCACGTCCGCGCCGTATGCGCTCGGCTCCTGCGGCTGCGTAAACTCGCCATAGCAGTTGTCCACCAGCACCGCTGCGCCGGGGCATTGCGCATGTACCAGCGCGCAGATATCGCCGATTTGCTCGAGCGTCAGCGTCGGGCGCCAGGCATATCCCCGTGAGCGTTGCACCAGCACCACGCGCACGTCCCCGGACAACGCCGCCCGGATGGCGGCAAAGTCCGGCGCGCCGTCGCTCGTCAGCTCCACCTGGCGGTATCCCACGCCCCACTCGGCCAGCGATCCCTCGCCGGACGCGCCGCCAATGACGCTGTCCAGGGTGTCGTAGGGCTTTCCCGCCGCGGACAGCAGCGTGTCGCCCGGGCGCAGCAGCCCGAACAGGGCCAGACACAGCGCATGGGTGCCCGATACAATCTGCGGCCTTACCAGCGCGCGCTCGCACCCCAACACGCCGGCATATACGCGCTCGAGCGTATCGCGGCCTACGTCGTCATAGCCATAGCCCGTGCTCGGCGCGAAATGGCGCGCGCCGACCTGCGCCTGCTGCATCTGGAGGAGCACGCGCGCAAAGACCGTCTGCTCCGTTTGCGCAAAGCGGGCAAACACGGGCGCGCAATCCTGCTGCGCGCGTTCCAACAGGGCTTCCGTTTCAAACGCTTTCATGTCCGGCATGTTCTCTCTCCTTGATGTGGCGCTGAATTTGTTCGATGATTTCCGCCTGCGCCTGCCGCGGGCTGTCAAATGCGGCCAGGTCCAGCCAGCGCAGGCGCGCGTCACGCCGCAGCCAGGTCAGCTGCCGCTTGGCGTACCGGCGGGAGTGCATCTTTATCCGCTCGACCGCTTCGTCCAGCGTCGTCTCCCCGCGCAGGGCGGCGATGATTTCCTTATAGCCAATGGCCTGCATCGCCTGCGCTTCCCGCGGCACGCCCCCGTCCAGCAGGCTTCGGACCTCTTCGACCAGCCCCGATGCAAGCATCGCGTCCACGCGGGCGTCGATGCGCCGATACAGCACGTCCCGCGGCCAGGTCAGCGCGAATACCAGCCAATCCTGCGCGCTTTCCCCGTCCCAGTCGCGTGCCGTCTCGCTCATGGGCTTCCCGGTGGTCTCGTATATTTCCAGTGCGCGAATGACGCGGCGCACATTGTTGGGATGCAGACGGGCGGCCGTCTCGGCGTCTACCTGCGCAAGCCGCGCATGCAGCGCCGCCGCGCCGCCCGGACGCTCCGCCTCCCGCTGCAGGCGTTCCCGCACGGCGCCCGCCCCGCCCGCCTCGCCAAAGCGGAGCGGATGGCTGACCGCCTGCAGATACAGCCCCGTGCCGCCGGCAAACACCGGCAACTTCCCGCGCGCGAGAATCTCCTCCGCCGCGCGCAAAGCATCGCGCTGATACTCGGCGACCGAATACGGCCTGTCCGGCGGGACGATATCCAGCATATGGTGCGGCACGCCGGACATCTCCGCCGGGGAGGGCTTGGCCGTTCCGATGTCCATGCCCTGATAAATCTGCATGGAGTCCATAGAAACCACCTCGCCGTCCAGCGCACGGCACACGGCGACCGCCGCGTCCGTCTTGCCCGTAGCCGTGGGGCCGGCAATGCAGACGAACAGGGGGCGCACGGCGCTCATACGATGCGGCGGAAGCGCTTATCCAGCTCCGCCTTCTTGATTTGAATCACCAGCGGCCGCCCGTGCGGGCAGGTCGGCGGCGCGCCGGTTCGGAGCATCTCGTCCAGCAGGCTTTCTATGCTTTCCCGGGAAAGCGCATCGCCCGCCTTCACCGCCTTGCGGCAGGCCAGCTTGACCAGAGCATCCCGCCGCTTTTCCTGAGAGGGCAGCGCGCGCAGCTCCGACAGCCGGTCGGCCAGCTCGCCAAAGTACGCCTGAAGCTGCGGCACGCCCAGCACCATGGGCACCGCGCGCACCAGAACGGCGTTGTCGCCGAAGTCGTCCAGCTCAAAGCCCGCATCCTCCAGCGCGTCCCGGTTGTCCATCAGCGCCGCATATTCCCGGTGCGTGAGCTGAACGACCTGGCCGGCGAGCAGGCGCTGGGATGCCGTGTGCCGGTCCATCGCCCTGGAAAAGCGCTCGTAGAGGGTGCGCTCGTGCGCCGCATGCTGGTCGATGATGTACAGCGCGTCCTCCCGCTCGACAAACACATATTCCTGCCAGGCGACGCCCACGACCTTCAGCGGCGTTTTGGCAACCGGCTCCAGCACGGTCTGCTCCTGCTGCGCCGGCTCTTCCGGATGTATCGGCGCAAATACCGGCGGTCGGTCTGTTGCGATGGGCGGCGCCACGGCGCTGTCGTAGACCACGACCTTTGGTCGGTCTGTTTTGTCCATCAGCCAGGACGCCGGGCGGATGGGCGCCGGCGCGTCCGGCGCAGCGGCGGGCGCAGGGTCCGGGGGTAGCGGCAGCGACGGCGCGGCGCGCATCGGCTCCACCTCAAAGGAAGCGCGGAGTATGCCCGCGATGCCTTCCATCAGCGCACGCTCGTCCTGAAAGCGCACCTCCAGCTTGTTGGGATGCACATTGACGTCCACCGCTTCAAAGGGCATGGTCAGATGCAGCGCGCAGACCGGATATTTGCCTATCATCACCCGTTCCCGGCATCCCTCGTCCAGGGCCTGCGACAGAAATGCGTTTTTCACATACCGGCCGTTGAGGATAAAGGTCTGCATGGCCCGGCTGCTGCGGGCCGTGTCCCCCACGCCCACGAAACCGTATATGGCGCAGCCGGCGGCGCTGCCGCGCACTTCGGTCAGCGCGTCCATCGCGGAGGTGCCCAGCACGCTCAGCAGTGCGTCCCGCAGGTTGTTGTTTCCCGGGCTGTGGTATACGGTTTTTCCGCCGCTGACCAGCCGGAAGGCGATGTCGGGGCGGGCCAGAATCAGGCGAAGCATCATGTCGGAAACCAGCCCCGCCTCGGTGGCGGGCTTTTTCAGAAACTTTCGCCGCGCCGGCGTATTGAAAAACAAATCGCGCACCGTCACCGACGTCCCTTCGGGGCTGGGCGCGTCCTGAATGGACTCGATGACGCCGCCGCGCACCACGGCTTTGACCCCGCTTTCCTCCTGCGCGGCGCGCGTGGTCAACTCCACATGCGCCACCGCCGCAATGGAGGCCAGCGCCTCGCCGCGGAAGCCCAGCGTATGGATGGCGCGCAGTTCCTCGGCCGTGCGCAGCTTGCTGGTAGCATGGCGCGCAAAGGCCATGCGGATTTCCCCGCGCACAATGCCGCACCCGTTATCCGTCACGCGAAAATAGGAAAGCCCGCCGTCCCGTATTTCGACGCTCACCGCCGTCGCGCCCGCGTCAATGCTGTTTTCCACCAGCTCCTTGACCGCCAGCGCGGGCCGCTCGACCACCTCGCCTGCGGCAATCTGGCCGATGACCTGCGGATCCAGGGGACGAATCGCATGCCGTGTCTGCATCAGATGTTCCTCGCTTTCTCGCGCAGGCGGAACAGCGCGTTGAGCGCATCCATGGGCGTCATACTGTTGACATCCAGCGCGCGAACCTCCTCGACCAAGTCCAGCGCGCCGAAATCAGCCAGTCCCACCTGCTGCGTCTGTTCCTTTCGGTTGTCCTCGAGAATGTTGGCGCTGATGCTCGCCTGGCTGACGTTGGCAATCTCCAGCCTCGCCAGGATTTCCTGCGCGCGCGCCACCACCGGATGCGGCACGCCCGCCAGGCGCGCGACGTGGATGCCGAAGCTCTTGTCCGCGCCTCCACGCTCGATGCGCCGCAGAAAAATGATATCCTCCCCGTGTTCCTTGACCGCAATGCGGAAATTGACCACGCCTTCCAGGCGGCCCTCCAGCTCGGTCAGCTCATGATAATGCGTGGCGAACAGCGTCTTGGCGCCGACCTGTTCCCCGCAGAGGTACTCCACCACCGCCCAGGCAATGGAAAGCCCGTCGAAGGTGCTGGTGCCGCGGCCGATTTCATCCAGGACAATCAGGGAGCGGGAGGTGGCGTTGCGCAGAATCTGCGCGGTCTCGCTCATTTCCACCAGAAACGTGGACTTTCCGCCGGCCAAATCGTCCGAGGCGCCGATTCTCGTAAAAATGCGGTCCGTCAGGCAGATGGAAGCGGACTTGGCCGGCACAAAGCTGCCGATATGCGCCATCAGCACAATCAGCGCGACCTGGCGCATATAGGTGCTCTTGCCCGCCATGTTCGGACCGGTCACAATCATCATCCGCTGCCCCTGCGTGTCCATGTGCGTGCTGTTGGGCACGAACATCTCGTCATGCAGCGACCGCTCCACGACCGGATGGCGCCCGTCCCGGATATCGATTTTGCCGTCGTCGGTAATCGCGGGGCGCACGTAGTTGTTTTCCAGCGCAACCGTGGCCAGAGCATGGAGGGCGTCCAACGTCTTGAGCCCTTCCGCCGTGCGCTGCATGCGCTCTATCCCCTCCGCCAGATAATCCTTCAGCGCCGCAAACAGCTCCTGCTCCAGGCGAATGGCGCGGTCCGCCGCGCCCAGGATTTTCCGCTCCATTTCCTGAAGCTCCGGCGTCACATACCGTTCGCAGTTGGCCAGCGTCTGCCGCCGCGCATAGCGCAGGGGCACCAGGTCGTAAAACGACTTGGTCACCTCAATACAGTAGCCGAAGATTTTATGGAAGACAATGCGCAGGTTCTTGATGCCCGTCGCCTCGCGCTCGCGCTGCTCCATATCGGAAATCCACTGCTTTCCCTCCGCGCCGGCGCGGCGCAGGCTGTCCAGCTCCTCGTCAAATCCTTCCCGAATGACGCCGCCGTCCGCCAGGGTCATCGGCGCGTCGGGCTGAATCATCTGCCGGATGCGCTGCGCGATGTCCTCCAGCGGGTCTATCTGCGCGCGAATCTCGCAGAGCATCGGGTCCTGCAGGCCGTCCAGCAGGGACAGCACGCGCGGAACGGCTTCAAACGACTCGCCCAGCGCCAGGCAATGGCGCGGCGTGAGCGAATTGTAGGCAATACGGCCCACGATTCGCTCCACGTCCCGCACGTTTTTCAGCGCTTCGCGGACGGCGCGCAGCATAGTGGGCGCGTTTTTGAGCGTTTCAATCGCGCTGAGCCGGCGCTCAATGGGCTCCCGCACGCACAGTGGCTGCTCCACCCACGACCCGAGCAGGCGCGCGCCCATGGGCGTTACGGTTTTGTCCAGCATCTCCAGCAGCGTGCCGCGCCCGCTGCCGCGCCGCATGGAGCGCGTCAGCTCCAGGTTGCGGCGCGCGGCGGCGTCCAGCACCATATACCGGCCGCTGGCATAGCGCCGCAGAACGCGCAGGTGTTCCATGGCGTTTTTCTGCGTCTGTTCGATGTAATCGAGCAACGCGCCTGCCGCGCACACGGCCAACCGCTCTTCGGAAAGGCCGAAAGCATCCAGCGAAGGCGCCTGAAAATGCGCCAGCACGGCGCGCTGCGCGCGGGCAAACTGCCAGGCGTCCGACTCATAGGCGGACGGCTGCACCGGCAGCGAAAGCCCGGCGCAGGCCATAACCGCCGCTTCGTTCGCCAGGATTTCCTTGGGCCCGATGCGCAGCAGCTCATCTGCCAGGGCTTCCGGCGTGCCCGCAAATTCAAATGCCATGCATTCGCCGGTGGATACGTCCGCATAGGCGATGCCGGCCCGCTGCCCCTGCATGCACAGGGCCAGCAGATAGTTGTTGCACTTTTCGTCCAGCATGGACTGCTCAATGACGGTGCCGGGCGTGACCACGCGGATGACCCCGCGTTCCACCAGCGTCTTGGAGGTCTTCGGATCGCTGAGCTGTTCGCAGATGGCGACCTTGTAGCCTTTTTCCACCAGGCGGCTGATATAGCTTTCCGCGCTGTGGAACGGCACGCCGCACATCGGCGCGCGCTCGGGAAGCCCGCATTCCTTCCCCGTCAGCACCAGCTCCAGTTCGCGGGAAACGAGCTTTGCGTCTTCAAAGAACATTTCATAAAAATCGCCGAGCCGGAAAAACAAAATGGCGTTGGCAAACTGTTCTTTGATGGTCATGTACTGGCGCATCATGGGCGACAGGGACATCAGGCTTCCTCCTTTGCAAGCGGCACCGCCCTGAGGGTGTTGTGGCCGGCCTCCGTAATCCGCACCGGCACAAAGCGGCCGATCATCGCGGCGTCTCCGTCGAAATTGCAGGTCAGGCCCCGGCTGCACTTGCCTGCGATCTGGCCCTCCCGGCGGCGGGAACGCTCCTCCGCCAGCACGCACTGGCGCGTGCCCACCAGGCCCGCGTAAATCTGCGCGCTGATGCGTTCCTGCGCCGCAATCAGCCGCTCGATGCGTTCCGTCGCGACCGGAGCGGGCACCTGGCCGGACATGCGCGATGCGCGCGTGCCCTCGCGCGGGGAGAAGATAAAGGTATAGGCGGAATCGTAGCGCATCTGCTCGACCAGGGACAGCGTGTCCGCAAAGTCCTCCTCCGTCTCCCCGGGGAAGCCCACGATAAGGTCTGTGGTCAGCGCGATGTCCGGCATGGCCGCGCGCAGCGCCGCGGCGCGGCGGAGATAGGTTTCGCGCGTGTAGCCGCGGTTCATCGCGCGCAGCACCGCGTCGCTGCCGGACTGCACCGGCAGGTGCAGGTGCGCGGCCACATGGGCGGAGGACGCCATGGCGTCGATGAGCTCGTCGGAAATATCCTTGGGATGCGAGGTCATAAAGCGAATGCGCGGCACGCCCAGGCTGTCCAGGCTGCGAAGCAGGCGCGCAAACGACGGCGCACCGGACAGGTCGTTGCCATAGGAGTTGACGTTTTGCCCCAGCAGCATGATTTCCTGTACGCCGTCGGCCACCAGCGCTTCCGCCTCGCGCAGGATGGCGTCGGGATGGCGCGACCGTTCCCGGCCACGCACATAGGGCACAATGCAGTACGAGCAGAAATTGTCGCAGCCGTACATGATGGTCACATATGCCCGGAACGGGCTTTCACGGCGCACCGGCAGCCCTTCGGCGATGCATCCGTCGCTCTCGCCCGCCTCAATCACCTGGCGGCGCGTCTGAAGGGCGCGAAGCAGCAGCGAAGGAAAACGGTAGAGATTATGCGTGCCGAACGCCACGTCAAAAAACGGGTACTGGCGCAGCAGAACCTGCGACATTTTCGGCTGCTGCACCATGCAGCCGCAAACGCACAGCACCAGCTCCGGCCGCCGGGCCTTGAGCTGCCTGAGCCACGTCATGTTGCCCAGCGCCTTGCGCTCGGCGTTGTCGCGAATGCAGCAGGTATTGAACAAAATCAGGTCCGCGCCGTCGCGGGAAGCGGCCTGGCGCAAGCCCATCTCGGACAGCATGCCCGAAAGCGTTTCCGAATCGTGCGCGTTCATCTGGCAGCCATAGGTGACAATCCAATACGTCTGCGGCCGATTCGGCCAGGCGCTGATTTCGCGCATGGCGTCGCGCTGGGCCTGCAACGCCTCCTCGGGAACGAGTGGGGGCTCTGTGCGCTTCATGCATACCCTCCTTGCCTGGCGGCCGTCTACGGCCTCCTTATCTCAAAACCGACTGCCGGTTTTTGCGCCTACCTATCGGACGGGCGGTCGGTTTGTTCTGTCCTCTCTTGCAGCGATACGCCTTCCAGCGCCTCCGCGCCCGCGTCACGGAGCGCGTTCATGACCGCCGTCGGCCCGGAAAGCACAATGCGGCTGGCGTCGCCCGCAGCGCGGCGCTTGCGCACGCCGCGCAGCATGGCATGCGCCTTTTCCTCTGCGCTGCATGTCCAGCCCGACCCCGCGCAGACAGGGCAGGGCGCAGCGACCGTATCCAGCAGGGGCGCAAAGACGGGCCTGCGCGTCATCTCCAGCAGGCCTGCGCCGGTAAATCCGAATACATGCCGCTTTGCGCGGTCGGCGGACAGGGCTTCCTCAAACACCTGCAGCACCTGCGCGCGCGCGCTTTCCGAGTCCATGTCCACAAAGTCGACCACGATAATGCCGCCGATGTCCCGCAGGCGAATCTGCCGGGCGATTTCCCGCGCAGCCTCGCAGTTCAGGCGCAGCAGGGTATCCGCCTGCCCGCGCTTGCCCAGAAACTTTCCGCTGTTGACATCCACGACCGTCATGGCCTCGCACCGGTCAAACACCAGATACGCGCCGCTGTCCAGCCAGACGCGGCGGCGCGTGGCCTTTTCCACCTGCGCTTCCAGGCCGCTGTCAAAGGGCTGCTCCAGAATCGGCGCATTCAAATCGCGCGCGGCGCGAACCGCCAGGTCCTCCTCCGCATACAGCAGCGCAGGGGCCATGGCCGTTTGCGCCATGGCGGCGATTTTCTCCCAGGCCGATACGAGCCGGCGCAGGTCCGCCGCGACGGCTTCTTCCTCCGCATCGTCTGCCGCCGTTCGCAAAACGACCCCCATGCCTTCCGGCCGGATGCGGCGTGCCAGCGCTTCCAGCGCTTCCCGCCGTTCCGGCGCATCCACATGCCGGGATACGCCCGTCGCTTCCACCGTGGGCAGCAGCACGCAGAATTTCCCGGGAAATGACGGGTTCATCGTCAGGCGCGGCGCTTTTTCCCCTCCGGGTTCGCGCACCACCTGGACGATGATTTCCTCGCCCGCGCGCAGCGGGCGCTGCCGCGCCTTTCCGCTTCGGGCGGCGCGCAGGGCCGGCGGCACATCGCTCAGCGGCAGGAACGCGTTTTTGTCCAGGCCCACATCCACAAAGGCGGCCTCCAGGCCGGGCAGCACGTTGACGACCCTGCCCAGATACAGGTTCCCCGTCCGCTGCCTTTTCCCTTCCGACCAGACGGCCATTTCGACCAGCTTGCCGTCCTCCACGACCGCCAGGCGCGCCTGGTTCCCCAGCCGGTCCATGTACACCTTTCTGTCCGTCATGGCCCGCACATCTCCAGCAGCCCCTTCGGGCCATGGTCGGTTTCTCCGTACAGCCGGAGGCGGCGGAGCCGATAGGCGGGCAGCGCGACGCCGGCCTGCGTCGCCAGCGTCGACAGCAGCAGGTCCGGCTTGAGCGTCTCCCGTTCGGTCAGGGATACGCGAAGCGTAAACCGGATTTCCGACGGCGTTTCCCCGGCGGCCAGCGCATGCAGCATCGGGCGGATGTCGCAGGGCTTTTCCCCGCTTTTTGTCCTGCGCACGGCCGGGATGCTCTGCCGGCCCAGCAGCGCCGGCACGGCGCGCGCCATCGCGCGCGCCTCCTCGCAGGGGAGAAACACGGCTTCATATTCCGCCGTGCGCAGCTGCGCCATCAGGGCGGGAAACCGGTCGTCCACGGCGCGGACGGCGCGCAGCGGCAGGGAGGGTGGAAGCGCGGCCGTCAGCGCTTCGGCAAAGGCCGCTTCGCCGACGTCCGATTCCAGCGCGACATCCATAAGCTCCTCCGCGCCGCCTACGCCCACCGGCAGGGGCGATGCGAAGGACAGCACCGCGTGCGGGTTAAATCCCTGCGAATAGCGAACGGGCAGGCCGCTGCGGCGCAGCGCGCGCTGCATGGCGCGCTGCATGTCCAGATGGCCGATATGTCGCACCCGCTCCGTCTTTTCAAACGCCACAATCATTCGCATCCGCGGCATACCTCCTCCAGCCCGCATCCGCGGCATCCGCCGCGGCAGTCCGGCGTGGTCTGGCCGCGCATGGCGCGCTCGTGCTCCAGCCACAAATAGCGCTGCGTCACGCCGGCGTCAATAAACGCCCAGGGCAGGCGTTCGTCCCGGTTGCGCACGCGGTTGGCGTAAAATCCCATGTCCAGACCGCATGCGGCAAACGCCTCCTGCCAGACGTCGAAGCGGAAATGCTCCGACCAGCCGTCAAAGCGGCAGCCGCGCCGGAACGCCTCCAGCAGGACGTCCGCAAGCCTTCTGTCCCCGCGGGCAAAGCACGCTTCCAGGCGCGAAACCTCCGGCGCATGCCAGTGGAACGACGCGCCCTTGACCTGGCGCAGCTTTTCCTTGAGAAAGCGCTGCTTTTCCGTCAGCATTTCCATGGTGTCCTGCGCGTCCCACTGGAAGGGCGTAAAGGGCTTGGGCACAAAAGAAGAAGAGCTGACCGAGATGCGCAGCCCGCGCGGGCGCTCGCCCTTGGGAATGGCAAAGTATTCTCCGGCCACCGCCGCAGCCACCTGCGCGATGCCCTCGACATCCTCCATCGTTTCGGTCGGCAGGCCAAGCATGGTATACAGCTTGATGCTGCTCCAGCCGCCGCGGAAGGCGTCCCGCGCCGTGCGGGTAATGTCCTCGTCGCGGACCCCCTTGTTGATGACATCCCGCAGGCGCTGCGTGCCCGCCTCCGGCGCGAAGGTCAGGCTGCTTTTTCTCACCTTCTGCGCCTGTTCCAGCGATTCGGTCAAATCGCCGTCCAGGCGCAGCGACGGCAGCGACAGGGATACCCGCCGCTGTGCAAAGCGCTCCGTCAGGCGCCGGGACAGCTCGGCCAGACAGGAATAATCGCCCGTGGACAGCGAGGACAACGAGATTTCCTCATAGCCGGTGGAGGCCGCCAGCCGGTCGGCGAGCGACAAAAGGCGCTCCACGCTGCGCTCGCGCACGGGCCGATAGAGCATGCCCGCCTGGCAGAAACGGCAGCCGCGCGTGCAGCCGCGCATGACTTCCAGCATGATGCGGTCATGCACGATTTCCTGGAACGGCACAATCATCTTTTCCGGGTACGGCGCCGCGTCCAGATTGCGCACCATGCGCTTGCGCACCACTTCGGGCACGCCGGGACGGTTGGGCGCAAAGGAGGCCAGCCGGCCGTCCGGTAAATACTGCGCGTCATAAAACGCGGGCACATATACGCCCTCGATTTGGCACAGGCGCATCAACAGCGCTTCCCGCGACTCCCCCGCCGCCTTGGACGCCTTGACGGCATCGAGGATTTCCTGCGTGCTTTCCTCTCCGTCGCCGATGGAAAACGCATCGATAAAGGCGTGGAGCGGTTCCGGATTGAAGGCGCACGGCCCGCCCGCCAGGATGAGCGGATGGCCCTCCTGTCGGTCGCACGCGCGCAGGGGGATGCCGGCCAGCGAGAGCATTTCCAGAATGTTGGTGTAGCTCAGCTCGTATTGCAGCGTAAACCCCACAATGTCAAACTCCCGCACTGCCCGCCGGCTTTCCAGCGTAAAGAGCGGCACGTTTTCCCGGCGCATCAGGTCCGCCATGTCCACCCATGGCGCAAACACGCGCTCGCACAGCGCGTCCTCCCGCGCGTTGATGAGGTCGTAGAGGATTTTCATTCCCAGGTGCGACATGCCGACCTCGTACACGTCCGGAAAGCAAAACGCAAAGCGGACGGCGGCCGCCTCCCAGGGCTTTGCCGCCGCATTCATCTCGCCGCCTATATACCGAGAGGGCTTTCCCACACTGTCCACAAGCGCGTCAACGCGCCGACCGAGTTCCATGCATTCCCTCCATTCGTCGCAGCCGGCTCCCGGCTCAGAGCCATCCCGGCACGCGATCATATTGTACCACGTCTTCATAGCGCTGCCGCAAGACAATGGGTTCGGATTTTCCGTAGCGCACCAGGACCACCGCGGGCACGGGCACGCGGTTGTAGTTGCTGGCCATGGAATAATGGTACGCGCCGGTCGTGGGCATCGCGATGATATCCCCCAGCTGCACGTCCGGCAGCGGAAAATTCAGCCCCAGAATGTCGCCGGATTCGCACGCGCGGCCGGCGATGGCCACCGTCTGCGTGGGCCGCGCGTCCGCGCGGTTGGCCAGCAGCGCAGTATACCGCCCGTCATACAGCGCGACGCGCGGATTGTCCATCAGGCCGCCGTCCACGCTGACATAGGTGCGCACCCCGGGGATTTCCTTGATGGCGCCCACCGTATAGAGCGTCACGCCCGCCTCCGCCACGATCATGCGGCCCGGCTCCAGGATGAGCCGCGGGGGCCGCATGCCCTTGCGGGCCGCCTGGCGCTGCACTTCGTGCGCGATAAGCCGGACGATTTCCCGGGGATCCATGGTCGGCGGATCCTCTTCCGTGTACCGCACGCCAAACCCGCCGCCGACCGTCGTCTCGGTCATCTCCACGCCGGTAACGACCGACGCGAGCACCATGAAGTCCGTAAGGCGATCCACGGCGCGGTAATAGGGCTCCATTTCGAAAATCTGCGAACCGATATGCGTATGCACGCCGGTCAGCAGGAGATTGGGACAGCCGGCAATCGCCTTGACCGCCTCCAGCGCCTGGCCGTCGTCAATGCCCAGGCCGAACTTGCAGTCCGTCACGGCGGTCTGCACGGCGGTATGCGTGTGGGCCGAAATGCCCGGGTTCAGGCGTACCTGTACGCGCATGCGCCTGTTATGGCGGGCGGCCGCCTCCTGCAGCAGCGGAATTTCCGTCAGGCTGTCCACGACGATATGGCCCACGCCCACCTCGACCGCCATGTCGATTTCCATCGGGGTCTTGCAGTTGCCGTGCAGGGTAATCCGTTCCGCGGGAAAGCCCGCTTTCAGGGCCGTGTACAGCTCGCCGCCGGACACGACGTCCAGCCCCATGCCCTCCTGTGCCACAATCTTGCACATGGCCACCGTTGAAAAGGCTTTGGAGGCATAACAAACCATGCCGCCCGGCGCATACGCGTTCATCGCGCTGACAAACGCCTTGCACATACCGCGCAGGTACAATTCGTCCAGCACAAACAGCGGCGTTCCGTATTCCCGCGCAAGCTCCACCGCGTCGCATCCCCCGATAAACAGATGATGCCGTGCGCCCACTACCAGCCCGTCGCGCAACATCATGGGTATCCCCCCGATTTTCTTTCGATTGATGGTACAGTATAGCATTTTTTATGGAAGCCTGTCAATTGTATGGGCATGCCGTTGTCGCGTGCGCCGGTTCCGGTTCATGCGGCCGCAAGCGGCGCGCACGGCCGCTTTTCGCCGCCTTCCGGCCGGCGGGAGCGCCTGCAGGGCGCCCCTTCCGCACGTCCGCCTAGCCTTCGATGCGGCGCCAGCTTCTTCGGGCGGCGCGGCAGAGCAGATACAGCGATATCACGCCCAGCAGCGCGCAGGAAAGCGCCGCCAAGGCGCATACCCATTGCGGTTCCAGGGCGCGCAGGGCAAAGTAGCAGCCGACGCCCAGCAGCGCCAGATACCCCCAGCCGATGAACATGGCCAGCACGGCGCACATGTTCTGCTTTATCGCCTCCGTCTCGCTGTTCCAGGCAAGCTTGGGGCGCAGAAAATCCGGAAGCATGGAAAGCGCTATGGGCGCGACGCCGCACACCAGCGCCAGGGCAAGCCCGAGCAGGGTCGCCATGGCCGGCAGCTGCAGCACAAACACGGAAACCAGCGTCATCAGCAGCGAGGTCAGCGCCAGCACCGAGTAGGCAAACAGGAACTTGGCGGCCGCCTGCCGCGCCGGGGACACGGGAATCGTCCGCAGGAAAAAGAACATGGGGCCCTCGCGCGAGACGGTGGTGCTGCCGGCGGTATTGATGCAGGAAATGAACAGCAGCACCGCCGCCACCAACAGCGAAAGCAGGAAAGGATGCATGGATTCGTTGAGCAACGAAAACAGGTTGACGGCATCGTCCATCCCGGATATGGATACCGCCCCGCCGGTAAAGCGCGTAATCGCCAGCAACAGCGGCCCCAGGACCACAACCAGCAGCCCGTTGAGCGCGTAGACCGGCGAGCGCAGCGCCGTACGCCACTCGCGCACGAACAGCGCGCGCATCGGGCCGCCCGCGCGCGGGCCGCCCCGCCTCCGGCGCGCCTTGCCAACGGCAGCGGCCGTCTCACGCTGGGCCTGCGCCCCGGCATAATACATGCGCCCCGATACCACAAACACCATCGCCACCGCCGCCAGGGAAACGGCCAGGAACAGCGCCATCATGGCCGCCTGCCCGTGCATGCCCTCCACCGCCCACTGCGCAGGCGGATAGGCCGCGCATACGCGCGCCAGCAGCGCCGAGCTGTCCCGCAAAAACAGCAGCACCTCGGCCGGGCCGATGTCCTCCGACATGGTCGACGTCAAAAACCCCTGCCCTGCAAAAATAGCCGTCAGCAGCAACAGGCTGCCCAGCGTCACCAGCAGGTCGCGCCGCCGCCACAGCGCGCTCAGGCGCATCAGCACCAGCGACAGCAGCGCCGACAGGGCCAGCGGAACGCAGGGGGCCGTCAGCGTGGCCAGCGCCGCCGTCACCCAATACCAGGCGCCCATTTCCGCCTGGATGCCGTACACTATCAGCGCCGGCAGCAGCACCAGCGCGCCCGTTCCGATTTCGGAGACGAGCACCTGGGCAAACTTGGCGGCAAAGACGGTCCGCTGGGGAATGGGCAGCGCGGCCAGAAACTCAATATCGCGCGCAAAGAAGAGGTATACCATGCCCATGAAAAATGTCAGCAGCGACGAAATCAGCACTGCCAGCCCCAGCAGGATGTTGCCTATGCCCAGCTGCAAAAACAGCGGCGTTATCATCGAGAGCAGGTAGACATACAGCGCCACCATGCTGCCCAGCGCCGCAAATACCAAAACGCCCAGCAGAAAACGGCCCAGCGTTTTCGCCCTGCGTTCGCGAAGACTCGTCCGCAGCGATGCCAGGCCAAAGCGCTGGTCCAGCTGCAAACGCAACAGACGCCAGAACTGGCTCATGCTCTGTCCTCCTCGCCCTCCGTCAGCTCCAGGAACAACTCTTCCAGCGATTCTCCCGTCTCGCCCGCGCGCAGCTCTTCCATGGTGCCCACCGCGACGAGCCGTCCATGGTTGATAATGCCGATGCGGTCGCAGAGGCGCTCGGCCACGTCCAGCACATGCGTGGAAAAGAACACCGTGTTGCCCGCGTCGCAATGCGCCCGCATCTCCTGCTTGAGCAGATGCGCCGCGCGCGGGTCCAGGCCGACCATCGGCTCGTCCAGTATCCACAGTGGCGGATGATGCAGCAGCGCGCCGGTCAGCATCAGCTTTTGCCGCATGCCGCGCGAATAGCTCTTGATGGGACTGTCCGCCGCGTCCTGCAATTCGAACATGTCCAGGTATTTTTCCATCCGCGCCGCGCGCGTCTGCGCGTCCACGCCGTATATATCCGCCAGGAAATGCAGGTATTCCAGGCCGGACAGGCGTTCGTAGACGCTGCCGGCGTCCGGCACGAAACCGATGTCCTGTTTGACGGCCAGCGGCTCCTTCGCCAAATCATGGCCATGCACGCATATGCTGCCGGCGTCCGGATTGATAATGCCGCAAATCATCTTGATGGTGGTCGTCTTTCCCGCGCCGTTCGGCCCGATAAATCCGAAAATCTCACCCCGCTGCACATGCAGCGACAGATCGTCTACCGCCTTGACGTTTCCCTTGGCATAGGCCTTGCTCAAATGACTCAGCGTCAGCATAGGCGTTCCTCCCCATGTTTGTTTTCCATGCGCGCCAGCGCCCAGCGGGCATGCTCCGCAACGGCCTGCGTCGGCGCGGAAACCAGCGCCCGCAGCAAGGGAATCAGCGAAGCGTCTCCGCTGTTGCCCGCCGCCAGCGCCGCCTGCGCGCGCAGGCGCCCGGCGCGGGCTTCGTTTGCGCCGATGCGCTGCGCGATGGGCAGCAAATCCGCCTTCTGCGCGCGCAGCAGCGTTTCCAGCGCGAACGGTTTGGCATCCGGCGGGACGCAGGCCGCGGACGCGTTGGCCGGACAGACGCGCTGGCAGATTTCGCAGCCGAGCAGGCGCGCGCCCATCAGGGCGCGAAGCGGTTCCGGCACGGGCGCGCCGCAGAGCATGTGCGCGCGAAGGCACCGTTCCGTCGCGAGGTTTCCGCGCCCGTCCAGCGCGCCCGTCGGGCACGCTTCCACGCACCGCCGGCAGTCGCCGCAAGCGCGGGCAGGCAGGGGGTCCGGCGGCGCGTCCTCCGCCGGAAGGTCGCATACCAGCGTGCGCAGCGCGAACCGGCTGCCCCACACATCGTTTTTCAGCAGCGTGTTTCGGCCCTGCACGCCCAGGCCCGCCCGCATGCCCCAGACCTTGGCGGCCAGCGTTTGGCGCGCCTGCACGCGGACGCCCCGCGCCTGCAGCGCGTCCGCCAGCGCCCGCAGCGCCAGGTGCGCGCGCTGCGACGCAAAATAGAACGCCGATACCTCCGCATGGCCGTCCGGCCAGGGCGCGAACCAGGAAAAGGGCACGGCCAGCACCAGCACGCTGCGCGCACCGGGCATCAGCGCGTCGGGCTGCGCGACAATGCCCTGGCGCACGGCTTCGGCGTTCGGCGCATACGCGACAGGGCCCCGGACGGGCGCCAGCGCGGCCCCTTCAAAGCCGAAAGCACGCGCCATTTCCAGCGCCTCCCGTCCGCACATGCGCGCACGCCCTCCTTTGCTGCCGACAGTATACGCGACGCCCCGCCCCTTTTCAACCCCTGGCCATCAAATCCCGCAAATACGCGCCCGTAAAGCTTTCTTTCACGCGGCAAACGTCCTCCGGCGTGCCCTGCGCCACAATCGTGCCGCCCATATTACCGCCCTCCGGCCCCAGGTCGATGACCCAGTCCGCCGTCTTGATGACGTCCAGGTTGTGCTCGATGACCAGCACGGTATTGCCGGCGTCCGCCAGGCGCTGCAGCACCTGGATGAGCCTGTCCACGTCCGCCATATGCAGGCCCGTAGTCGGCTCGTCCAGCACATAGACGGTGCGGCCCGTCGCCCGTCTGGAAAGCTCCGTGGACAGCTTGATGCGCTGCGCCTCGCCGCCGGACAGGGTCGTGGACGACTGTCCCAGCCGGATATACCCCAGGCCGACATCCTGAAGGGTCTGCAGCTTGCGCACAATGAGTGAATGGTTTTCGAAAAACACCAGCGCCTCGTCCACGGTCATTTCCAGCACGTCGCTGATGCTTTTTCCGCGGTAGAGCACCTCCAGCGTCTCCCGGTTATACCGCTTGCCCTTGCATACGTCGCAGGGCACATAGATGTCCGGAAGAAAGTGCATTTCAATCTTCAAAATGCCGTCGCCCGCGCAGGCCTCGCACCGGCCGCCCTTGACGTTGAAGCTGAACCGGTTCTCCCGGTAGCCGCGCGTTTTGGCGTCGGGCGTGGCGGCAAAGACCTTGCGAATCAGGTCGAACATGCCGGTATAGGTGGCGGGGTTGGAGCGCGGCGTGCGGCCGATGGGCGACTGGTCGATGCTGATAATCTTATCCAGCTGCTCTTCGCCTTCCAGCCCGTCGTACGGGCCGGGGCGGGTATGGGCGCGGTTCAGGTCCCGCGCCAGCGCCTTATAGACAATCTCGTTGACCAGCGACGACTTCCCGCTGCCGGACACGCCCGTCACGCAGGTCATCACGCCCAGCGGAATGCGCACGTCGATACCGCGCAGGTTGTTGGCGCGCGCGCCGCGCACCGTCAGATATCCGGCCGGTTTGCGCCGCCGCTCCGGCACGGGAATATGGCGCTTCCCGCTGAGGTACTGGCCGGTAATGGAGTCCGGGCAGGCCAGGATGTCAGAAAGCGTGCCCTGCGCCACGAGCCGTCCGCCCGCCTCTCCCGCGCCCGGGCCGATGTCCACGATGTGGTCGGCCGCATACATGGTTTCTTCGTCGTGTTCGACCACAATCAGCGTGTTGCCCAAATCGCGCAGGTTTTTCAGCGTCGCCAGCAGGCGGGCGTTGTCGCGCTGGTGCAGGCCAATGGAGGGCTCGTCCAGAATATACAGCACGCCGACCAGCGAGGAGCCAATCTGCGTGGCCAGCCGGATGCGCTGCGCCTCCCCGCCCGAAAGCGTTCCCGCGGCGCGCGAGAGGGTCAGGTAGCCCAGCCCCACGTCGCGCAGAAATCCCAGGCGCGCATGAATCTCCCGGAGAATCTGCTGGGCGATGACGGCATGCTTGGGCGAGAGGGAAAGCGAGGAAAAAAACGCTTCCGCCTCCAGCACGGACAAATCGCAGACCGCCGCTATCGACCTGCCGCCGACCGTCACGGCCAGGGATTCGGGACGAAGCCGCCGGCCGCCGCAATCCGGGCAGGGCGTATCCACCATCTGCTCCTCGTACATTTCCCGCATGGCCTCGGAAGAGGTTTCGCGGTATTTGCGCTCCAGGTTCGGAATGATGCCCTCAAACGGGGCGCTGAAGCGGATGGTCCTTTCCGGTCCGCCGTAGGCCAGCTCCAGCTTTTCTCCGCGGGTTCCGTACAGGAGGGCGTCCAGCGCCGGCGCGGGCATATCGGCGACGGGCGTGTCCATGGTAAAGCCGTATTTCTCGCCCAGCGCGGTAAAATACACCGTCGCGTTGCTCAGCTCGGCGCGGGTATTCCAGCCGCTGGCAACCACCGCGCCCTCGCGCAGGCTTTTCGACTTGTCCGGAATGACGCTGTCCGCATCGATGCGGCGCAGCGTGCCCAGGCCCGTGCAGGTCGGGCAGGCGCCGAAGGGGCTGTTGAAGGAAAACATGCGCGGGGTCAGCTCTTCCATGCTGACGCCGCAATCCGGGCAGGCGTAGTTTTGCGAAAACAGCATTTCCTCGCCGCCCTCCGGGCTGACCAGGGCAAGCCCTTCGCCGCGGGCCAGCGCGGTTTCCAGCGAATCCGTCAGGCGGGACACGACGTCGGGCCGCACAACCAGGCGGTCGACCACGACTTCGATGGTGTGCTTTTTCTGCTTGTTCAATCGCGGCGTATCGCCCAGCTCATACATCTCCCCGTCGATGCGCACGCGGACAAAGCCGCTTTTCTGCAGGTCTTCCAGGAGCTTGGCGTATTCGCCCTTGCGCCCGCGCACCAGCGGCGCCATCAGGGTCAGGCGCGTTCGCTCGGGCAGCGCGAGAATCTGGTCGACCATCTGGTCGACCGTCTGCTGGCGGATTTCCCGGCCGCATTTGGGACAATGCGGCACGCCCACCCGGGCGTAGAGCAGGCGCAGATAATCGTAGATTTCCGTGACCGTTCCCACGGTGGAGCGGGGATTGCGGCTGGTCGTTTTCTGGTCGATGGCGATGGCCGGAGACAGCCCTTCGATGACATCCACGTCCGGCTTTTCCATCTGTCCCAAGAACTGGCGCGCATAGGCGGAAAGCGACTCGACGTAGCGGCGCTGGCCTTCGGAGTAAATGGTGTCAAAGGCAAGGGAAGATTTTCCGCTGCCGGAAATGCCGGTAAAGACCACCAGCTTGCCGCGCGGGATTTCCACGTCGATGTTCTTCAGGTTGTGTTCCCGGGCTCCCCGGATAATCAGCATGTCTTTCAACGCTCTGACGCCTCCGCCTGATGTATTTTCTGCGCATGAAAAAAGCCGGGGCCATAGCTTTGCAAAATGGCGTACATATGGCCGATGTTGCCGTGTCCGGCAAAGCGGGTTCGGTCAAAGAAGTCCTCCTCCACGTCCAGCCAGGCCAGACGGTTGACCTCCTCCCGCACGGCGCGCTCGGCCCGCAGCCGGCCCGCATACGCCTCCAGCCGCATGGATTCCCGCGGATAGAAATACGTCATCAGCGGCAAAAGCTCGATGTGCGCCCGCGTGATGCCGGTCTCTTCGCACAGCTCGCGGTACGCGGCGTCCGGGCCGCTTTCCCCGGGCTCCATCCTGCCGCCGACCAGGTTATACAGCCCCTGAAAGGGCGGCTTGCGGCGCAGACAAAACAGCGCGCGCCGCTCGTCCGGGCTGAAAACCCATATAACATTATATCCAACCGCCGCCTCCGGCATTTCGCTTCTTCCCTTCTTCCCCGTCCGCCCGGAAACTACGCCAGCGCCTGCGGCGAAGCGGGGTCAATCTGCATCAGTTCGATGCGGTGGCCGTCCGGGTCGTCCACCCAGCACTGCCAGTTTTTGTCCCTGCCCTGGCGCGGGACATCCCGCAGCGCGATGCCGGCCGCCTCCAGCGCCGCGGCCGCGGCCCGGACGTCGTCCACCTGCAGGCACAAATGCGCGTGGGAGCGCCCGGCGGGCACATGCCCCGGCTCCGCGTAGAACAGCTCCAGGAACTGCCCGGGGCAGATTTTGAGGTATTCTATCCAGGGCGTTCCGTCCTCGCGCGGGATGGAAAACGCGTGCGTGAGCCCCAGCGCGCCGCAGTAGAAATCCAGCGATTTTTGCATGTCGGATGCCACGAGCGCCACATGGGCAAGGCCGGTAATCATACAAACCCTCCTTGTCTTGACGAAAGCGCGCCGGCGGCCCCGCTTTTTCGCCATCGCAAAAAAAGCGCGCCGGCGCAGCTTTGCGCATTATCGCCTTCGTTTTTTGGGATGCCTGCGCCCGGTCGGCTGCGGCGTTTCCGCGCGCATGGGCTTGTCTCCGCGCAGCGCCAGCATTTCGTCGCGCAGCGCGGCCGCGCGCTCGAAATCCAGCGCCTGGGCGGCGGCGAGCATGCTGTCCTCCAGGGAGCGAATCAGCGCCTGGCGCTCGCCTTCGTCCATGGCCATCGCTTCCGTCTGTTTGACGGCCTCTTCGGTAATCTGCAGGAGCGCGCGCACGTTTTTGCGGACGGTTTCCGGCGTGATATGATGCGCCTCGTTATAGGCCGTCTGCAGCGCGCGCCGGCGACGGGTCTCGATAATGGCGCGCTCCATGCTGTCGGTCATCTGGTCGGCATACATGATGACGCGGCCGTCCGCATTGCGCGCCGCGCGGCCAATGGTCTGAATCAGCGAAGTTTCCGAGCGCAGGAAGCCTTCCTTGTCCGCGTCCAGGATGGCCACCAGCGCGACTTCCGGAAGGTCCAGGCCCTCGCGCAGCAGGTTGATGCCCACCAGCACGTCGAATTCGCCCAGGCGCAGCCCGCGCAGCAGCTCCGCGCGCTCGAGCGTCTTGATATCCGAATGCAGGTACCGCACGCGGATTTCCAGCTCCTTGAGGTAATCCGTCAGGCTTTCGGCCATCTTCTTGGTCAGCGTCGTCACCAGGACGCGCTCCCCTTTGGCCGTGACCCGGCCAATCTCGCCCACCAAATCGTCCACCTGACCGGTCGCCGGGCGGAGCAGCACCTCGGGGTCGAGCAGGCCCGTGGGACGGATGACCTGTTCCACCGTGTTCTGCGTGCGCGCCATTTCATAAGGTCCCGGGGTTGCGCTGACGTAGATGGCCTGCTGCACGCGCCGCTCAAATTCTTCAAAGCGCAGCGGCCTGTTGTCAAAGGCGGACGGCAGGCGAAATCCGTATTCCACCAGGGATTCCTTGCGCGCGCGGTCGCCGTTGAACATGGCGCGAATCTGCGGCACGGTCACATGCGCTTCGTCGATAAACAGCAGAAAGTCCTCGGGAAAATAGTCCAGCAGCGTGAAGGGCGCTTCGCCCGGTTTGCGGCCGTCAAAGTAGCGGGAGTAGTTTTCCACCCCCTGGCAGTAGCCGATTTCCCGCAGCATTTCGATATCGTAGTTCGTGCGCTGCGCAAGGCGCTGCGCTTCCAGCAGCTTCCCCTCGCTTTCAAACCGCCGCACGCCGGCCTGCAGGTCGCGTTCGATTTCTCCGATGGCCGCGTCGATGCGCTCGCGCGAGGTGGCATAGTGCGAGGCGGGATAAATGGCCGCATGCCGGAGCGTGGACAGCGCGCGCCCCGTGACGGTGTCCACCTGGGAAATGCGGTCAATCTCATCGCCGAAAAACTCAATGCGCAGCGCGCGGTCGTGCTGCGAGGCGGGAATAATCTCCACCGTATCCCCGCGCACGCGGAAGCTGCCGCGTTCAAACTCAAAATCGTTGCGCGCATACTGGATATCGACCAGGCGGCGCAGCAGCTCGTCGCGGCCCAGCGCCATGCCCGGCCGCAAAGACACCATCATCCCCTCGTATTCGCTCGGGTCGCCCAGCGAATAGATGCACGACACGGACGCCACGACAATGACGTCCCTGCGCTCGCGCAGGGCCGACGTCGCGCTGTGGCGCAGGCGTTCGATTTCCTCGTTGATGGAGGCGTCCTTTTCGATGTAGGTATCCGAGGAGGCGATATAGGCCTCCGGCTGATAATAGTCGTAGTAGGAGACGAAATACTCCACCGCGCTGTCCGGAAAAAACTCCTTGAACTCGGCGCAAAGCTGCCCCGCCAGCGTCTTGTTGTGCGCGATGACCAGCGTGGGCTTCTGTACCTTTTCTATCACGCTGGCCATGGTAAACGTCTTGCCCGACCCGGTGACGCCCAGCAGCACCTGATCCCGCAGCCCCCTGCAAACGCCATCCGCAAGGGCCTCTATCGCCTGGGGCTGGTCTCCCTGCGCCTGAAACGGCGCGCGCAATACAAATCCGTCCATGCGCTCAGTATACCACACTATCACAAAAAAGAACAGATGTTCGTGTCAATTTGGGGGCAAAAGTTTTGATTAGAGGAGCTTGGCGCTGGCCATGTTCTTTTCCACGCGGGCTTCCACATGAGCGCGCATCAGGGCGAACGCGCTTTCCGCGGCCTGTGGATGGTCCGGCTGCGGGATTTCCCTGCGCCCGGCCAATACAAACGCGCCCTTCGCCTGCGCTTCGCGCAGCCAGGCCAGGACGTCCTCCGGCAGCTCGGGGCTCTGGGGCGCGCAGGCCGCGCAGCATGCGCCGCCGTTCTTTACGTCAAAGCGCATGGGCGCGCGCAGCGGCCTGCCGCAGCGCAGGCAGACGTCCAGCCGCGGGGCGAAGCCCTCCAGCAGGGACAGCTGCGCCAGGAACACGGCGGTCAGCGCGCGCGGAGGCGTCTCGCCATAGGCCAGCACGGCCAGGGACAAGAGCATCATTTTGAACAGGCGCGCGCAGTCCCCGCCCGGCTGGGCGACCGCTTCGCAGAGGTTCAGCCAGTATACGCCGTGGGACAGGCGCGCGTAGTCCAGGCGGAGCGGATAATAGTTTTCCTTGAGGGAAAAGCCGCTGAGCGTATAGCGCCCGCCTTTTTCATGGAGCAAATACTCCCCCGCCGTGAACAGTTCGGACGCGGCGAGCAGACGGCTGGTCGCCTTCCGGCAGCCGTGCGCGCAGGCGGACACCAGGCCCAGGGACGGCGTCAGCAGGGTGAGCATCCTGTCGTTTTCCCCAAAGCCGGCATGGCGCAGCACCAGCGCGTCCGTCTTGACGGTCGGCATTTATTCGTACCCCAGCGTGCGCAGGTCGTCCGCGCGGTTCCGCCAGTCCTCGCGCACCTTGACCCAGAGCTTGAGCAGCACCTGTCCGCCCAGCAGGCGTTCGATGTCCGCGCGCGCCTCCGCGCCGATTTTGCCCAGCATGGCGCCCTGCCTGCCGATGATGATGCGCTTATGCGATTCGCGCTCGCAGTAGAGCGTGGCGTGAATCTCCATCACGCCGCTGGGGAGCTTCGCCATGGACTGCATCTCCACGCCGATGCCGTGCGGCACTTCGTCGCGCAGGTTGCGCAGCGCCTTTTCCCGGATGATTTCCGCGCACAGCACGCGCTCGGGCTGGTCGGTCATCATATCCTCGGGGAAGTATCTCGGCCCTTCCGGCAGGAACGAGACGAGCAGCCGGCGCAGCTCGTCCATGCCGTCTCCGTTTCGGGCGCTGACAGGCACGACCGCATCATACGGGGCGTCGTTGAACGTGGCCAGCAGCGAGGCCAGCGCGGCGCGCGGGATGGTGTCGATTTTATTGACGACCAGCGCCTTTTTGACCCGGGTCTGCGCCATTTTTTGAAGGATTTCCCGGTCCATATTGCCGACAAACCCCCCGTCGACCATGACAATCAGCGCGTCGATGCCGTCCAGCGCGTCGTTGGCGGCCTTGACCATATACTCGCCCAGCCGGGTTCTGGGCGTGTGCAGGCCGGGGGTGTCCAGAAACACCATCTGCCAGCCCTCGCCGCTCGCCACGCCCATGATGCGGTTTCGGGTGGTCTGGGGCTTGTTGGAAACGATGGCGACCTTTTCGCCCACAAAGGAGTTCATCAGCGTGGATTTTCCCACGTTGGGACGGCCCAAAATGGCTACAAAGCCCGATCGGAAAGCGCTCATGCCCGCGCCTCCTCCAGGCTCTCGGGCCCGAAGCTGTCCGGCAGAAGCGCCTGCAGCGTGGTCGCGCGCACCTGACGGCCGTCCGTCAGCAGCACGCGCATGTCCTTGGCAAATTCGCGCAGAAACTGCCGGCACGCGCCGCAGGGGTACGGCATGGAACCTGCGGCCGCAATGGCGATGGCCTCAAAGCGGCGCGCGCCTTCCGTCACGGCCGTGGTGACCGCGTTGCGCTCCGCGCAGATGGTCATGCCGAAGCTGGCGTTTTCCACGTTGCAGCCCTGAAACTCGCGCCCGTCCTCCGCGCGCAGGCACGCGCCGACAGGATATTGGGAATACGGGACATAGGCCCTGCGCATCGCCTCTTTGGCGCGTTCGAGCAGCGCGAAATCCGCATCGGTAAGCTCCCGTGAAAGGCCGGTGTTTTCCATAATTTCGTCCTCCATCGCGCGCATGCGTGCGCGCTCCTGTTGCGTCCCATGGTCGTATCCCAGCAGGTGCAGCATTCCGTGCGCAAACAGGAATCCCAGCTCCCGCCAGAGCGAGTGGCCGTACTGCTCCGCCTGCGCCCGGGCGCGCGGAAGCGAAACGACGATATCGCCCAGGTGCATGCAGCCGCTCTGCGCGTCGAATTCCCGCCTGAGACGTTCGGGATACGACCGGGCCGTCCCGTTCGGATACGCCGCGCTGGGAAAGGACAGCACGTCCGTGGGCATGTCCGTGGCGCGCATCTGGCGGTTGACGGTCCGAATCCCTTCGTCGTCGGTCAGCACAAAGCCGGCCTGATATTTTCCCTGCAGGCCCTCCCGGGCGACGCATGCGTCGCCTACGCGGGACAGGAGGGCTTCCAGCTTTTCCGGCGCGCCCTGCGCTTCAATGGACAGTTCCAGATGCATGCGTTTCCTCCTTGGCGGGCGAGGCAGGGGCCGGCGCGGCGGGGGCGGGCGCATCCGTGCCGGGGAGGGCCGTCACCCCGTCCAGCTTGGGGTATTCAATGCGCTTGTGGTAAATGCCGTTCAGGACCTGCGCAAAGGCCCGGACAATGCGCGAGACGTCGACGAAGCGCAGCGGGCACTCGTTAAGCTGGCCGCTGTCGATTTTGTCGCGAATGAGCTCGCGGATTTTGCGCTCGATTTCCTCGGTCGTCTGGTCGCCGCCGGCGCGAATGGCCGCCTCCACGGTATCGGCCAGCATGATGATGGCCGCTTCGCGGCTCTGCGGCTTGGGCCCGGGGTACTGGAAATCCTCGATCTGCGCGTTCTCCCCGCCTTCCATGCTGCGCATTTTATGGAAAAAGAAGGCCGCCAGCGTATCGCCGTGATGCTGCGCGATGCAGTCGATGACGCGCTCGGGCAGGCGGGCCTGGCGGGCCATCTGGATGCCGTCGCGCACATGCTCGGTGATGATGGCGGCGGACACGCGCGGGTCGGTCCGGTCATGCGGGTTGTCCCCCAGCTGGTTCTCCTTAAAGTACAGCGGGCGCTTGATTTTCCCGATATCGTGATAGTAGGCGCCCACGCGCGCCAGCAGCGCGTCCGCGCCGATGGCTTCCGCCGCCGCTTCGGAAAGATTGGCCACCATGATGGAGTGATGATAGGTGCCGGGCGTTTCCACCAGCAGGCGGCGCAGCAGCGGCTGATTGGGATTGGCCAGTTCCAGGAGCTTGTAGGGCGTGACCAGGTTAAAGCACCATTCCAGCACGGGCTGTACGGCCATGCAGAGCAGCGCGGCCAGCACCGTGCCGCCCGCGGACCAGAGGGCGTTGGTCAGAATGGAATTGATTTCGTTGTTGGTCAGGCAGCCGATGGCCAGCATGGCCAGCAAATCCGTCACAGCCATGGCGCCCCCCGCCAGCAATACGGCGGCGCGCTGCTGACGGCGGCGGGACAGCACGAAAATGCCGACCGGCGCGCTGAGAAGGCCCGCCGTCATCATGTTGAGCATTTGCTGCGCAAAGGTGGTGTTGGCCGTATTGGTCAACACGCCCACCAAAAGGACGGCGATTGTGTTGGCAATGAACGCCGTGCTGGGAGAAAGCAGCACGGTCGCCAGCAGGGCCACCATCGCCGTGGGCGCAAGATACGGGTTGACCTGCGCGGCCAGCACGCACAGGCCCATGGTCAGCACAAACAGCACCGCCAGAATCAGCGCGTTGCGCAGGCGCGTCATCCGCATCCAGTCAAACATCAGCAGCGGAAGCGCCAGCGCAACCGCGCTTAGGATGCCGAGCACCGTCACGCCGGTCAGCAGCATCACGTCGAACTGGTTGCCCTCCAGCAGGCCCAGGCTGTCCAGCACGCGCAGCTGCGCCTCGGTTACGCTCTCGCCGGCCACCACGATGTTCTGCCCGCTTTTATAATAAACCGGTTCCACCGCCTGCCGCGCTTCCTCGCGCTTGAGCTCCGTCTCCTCCTGATTGATGACCATGTTGGGCATAATGCAGGCGCGCACGGCGGGCACGATGATGTTCAGGCACAAATCCGAGGAAATGTACTGCAGCAGCTGCCGCTGGATGCTGGCGATGGCGACTTCCACGCCGCCTTCGCGGATGGTGGCTTCCATGGTTTTGCGCACGGCGTTGACGGTATTGACATAGGCGGTGCTGAAATCGCTCTCCGACAGCTTCATCAGGATGGTCAGCTGCCAGTCGCTCAGGTTCATCGTTTCGCACATATCGCGCGCCAAATCCAAATCCTCCCGCGCGAAGGTGCCCGTATAGACATAGTCCTCGCCGGCGGCGGAAGCCGTTTTCCCGCTGCGCAGGCCTTCTCCGAACGCGCGGATGGATTCAAACTCGCTGAACACCTTTTCCAGGTTGTCCATCACCAGGTCCAGCGCCGCCTCGTCCTCCTGGTAGACGGGCTGTACGGCGTCGGCCGCGCGCTCGCGGTTTTCCTCGGTCTGCGCTTCGTCGATGACGTCCTTGGTGGCCGTAATGGTTTTCGGCGCGATATCGCCGACGGACAGGTTGTACTGTTCGGGCGAAGTGGTCAGGCCCATCGCCACCACCAGCAGCATGCAGGCGACCACCAGCACCAGCAACCGCAGCCAACGCCCCGGCGTTCGCTCTCTCGGCTGTATTTTCGGCTTTTCCGGCTTCTTTTGCTTCATCCCGATTATCCTCCCGTGCGGCTTATCTATTTCGATTGCGCGCCTCGCGCCGTTCGTATGCCCTGACAATCGCCTGCACCAGTTCATGGCGAACCACGTCGCGGTTGGAAAGATGCGCGATGCCGATTCCGTCCACGCCCGAAAGCACCTCGACCGCTTCCTTCAGGCCGGATTTTTTTCCGTAGGGAAGGTCAATCTGGGTAATGTCGCCCGTGACCACCACGCGCGTGCCAAAGCCCATGCGGGTCAGGAACATTTTCATCTGCTCGCCCGTGGTGTTCTGCGCCTCGTCGAGGATGACGAACGAATCCGACAGCGTGCGCCCCCGCATATACGCCAGAGGCGCGACCTCCACGACGCCGCGCTCGGCCAGCTTTTGATAGGCATCCATGCCCATCAGGTCATACATCGCGTCATACAGCGGGCGGAGGTAGGGATCGACCTTCTGCGCCAAATCGCCGGGCAAAAAGCCGAGCTTTTCTCCGGCCTCGACCGCGGGGCGCGTGAGGATAATGCGCTCCACCTCTTTGTTTTTCAGCGCCACCACCGCCATGGCCATGGCCAGGTAGGTCTTCCCCGTGCCGGCGGGGCCCACCGCAAAGGTCAGCAGGTTTTTGCGCATCAGTTCCACATAACGCCGCTGGCCCAGCGTTTTGCACTTAATCTGCTTGCCGCGGTGGGTCACGGCGATGACGTCGCGCATGATTTCCTCAATGCTGTCCACGTTCCCCTCGCGCGCCAGCTCCACCGCGTATCGGATGCGCGAGCGGTCCACCTGCTCGTGGCGCCTGAGCATGTCCAGGAGCTTTTCGGTCACCGTGACCGCAAGCTCGACCTGCTCCTCATCGCCCGAAAAACACAGCTCGTCCCCCCTCAGCGCAATTTCCGCGCCCGTTTCCTGCATCAGGCTATTGACGTTTTCGTCTCCTACGCCAAACAGAGATACATAATCTTCCATGGATTCCACGGAAAGCAGCATCTGCTTTTGCGCCAATTCCCCTATTCCTCCAGTTCGTCGGTTCTCTCTTCGGGAGCGACCGCAATGTTCTCCACGGTCTCCAGCACCGCCAGCGCGCGATATCCTCCCTCCTTTATCATACTATATTCTATCCATTTGTCAACAACCTGCGCGTGAAACCCGGCCGCCTGCTGCGCCAGGCGCCAGGCGGCGCGCCCGGCTTCCTCGCGCACTTCCTCCTCCGGCCGCGCCACGGCGCGCCGCTCCACCTCTTCATACCGCGCCACGCGCAGCCACACCGGGAATATCCCGCCCAAAGGCAGCGCGCGCCACGCCGTATCATAGTCTGTGAAATCCGTCCCCTCTTCAAACGCAATCTGAAAAAAAGGCGTGCAGAGCGTGCGGGCCTCCTGTACGCGCCCGGTCGGCTCCGTTTGCAGCAGCGTCCCGGATACCGTGGCCTCGCCCGTGTACCATACGCGCGCTTCCACCTCTCCGGCGGCCCGCACCGGCGTGACGGCGCCGTCAAACGCGCGCTCTTCCCCGCGCACCAGCACCTGGCCTTTGCGCACCACGTCGCCCGCCTGTACCAGCGGCGTGCCCGCATAGACCCGCAGCGCCCGGACGACGCCGTCCCGCGCGGCCACCAGGTCTGCCGGTCCGTCGGCCTGCGCTTCGTCCGCGGGCTCCGCCTGCACGCAGGAAACTGTCAAATAGACGCCCGAAACCTCCACGCCCACCCAAGCCAGGCCCGTCAGCTGGCTGTGCAAATCCCGCTGCAGCGCGGCGACATCCAGCGTATACCGCAGACGGCCCGGGCGAATCTCATGCGCCTGCAGGATGCGCGCGACTTCCCCGGCATAGGGGCCCGCCCCGGTTACCCGGACGAACCACAGGCAGGAAGTCAGCCCCCACAGCAGGACCAAAAAGGCCAGCACGCCCGTTACCAGCAGCGCCCGCCGCCTGAACAGCCCGGCCAGGCGCACCGGCCCGGACGCCTCGCCCTGCGTCAGCCGAAAGCCCATGCGCTCGCACAGCGCAGACAGCGCCGCCCAGTCGGCCGCGCGTACGCTGCCCGTCGCCCGCTTCGCGCCGCAGCGGCAGACCCGCCGCAGCCGAATGCCCTCCTGCGCGCAGCGGTTGAGCAGCTTTTCCAGCGAAAGCCCCTCCACGGCAAACGCGTACCATCCCGCCGCGCCCCGCGCCCTCACAGCGTTACCCCGCGAATGGAGCCGGTCAGCATCAGGTCCGTGTCGCCCAGGGCGGTCAGCGTCAGCCCCTCCCCTTCCACGGTCATCACGCCCAGCGACGTTCGCACGCGCAGCCGCTCCGGCGCGTATTCCAGCACGCCCCGGTGGTTTTCCAGCAGCAGCGAGGAGTCCCCGCGCAGCAGCACGCGGGGCATGCCCAGCACGATATCTTCCGGAATCCCGGCCGCCTGTACCGCCCTGCGAAGCGTATGTCTGCGCGCCATATGCATCCCTCCCGCCGCATCATTGTATTCCGGCGCGAAAGGGGACATGCGCAAAACGCCGGCAGGCTGCGGGCGTGCAGCCCACGGAAGCATGCGCCCACAAAAAAACGGACGGCTGCGCCGTCCGTCACAGACCGTCGACAAGTCGACGGTCTTTCGCTGCAAGGCTGCTCCGTCAGCCTTGCAGCGAAGGGAACATCATGTTCCTGTGCGCGAAGCGCACGGGCGGAACATGATAGCGGAAGCGGCTTGCAGCCGCTCCTGGCGGCGTACATGCCGCCGCTGCGGATGGCACAGGAAGGGGCTTGCCGCCCCTTCCTGCATCCCCGCAGAAGTGTGTTCCATTTGTCGATACGCGAAA